>Ga0315339_1000208_pt1 | contig 90305 bp, 87 predicted proteins | sample ASW17metaG_FD_204514 | JGI IMG/M metagenome (GOLD analysis project Ga0315339, IMG submission 204514) | Ammonia-oxidizing marine archaeal communities from Pacific Ocean, United States - ASW #17 | ecosystem: Environmental > Aquatic > Marine > Oceanic | place: USA: California | collected 2016-12-05
ACGTCACAGAAGCTCCTCAGCGTAGCGAGGAAGCGCGAGAACGCTCCTTCCTCTCCGCCTTTTGCTCGGCCGTAGGCGGCCGTCCGACGAAGCGTGACCGGATCCCTCGGACTCGGTGTATGACCATGTCTCGCCGTTCCTCTGTTCCCGGTTGGATGATTGCATGCGCCTGTTTCGCTCGTGTCTGGTTCTTGGCGTGTTCTTTGCTCTGCTCGTCGGCTTAATGCCGATCCTGACACTGACCCAGGGTGAAGACGTGGACATCAGTTGGATTGATGCCAATCGGACGGCATGCAGTGTGCGGCACGACGCTCGACAAGGTGGGTTACGTTATGGGAAGGGCCCATGGCTGCGGCATGGACAGAATGTCGAAAGACATTACTACTTTCCGAATGCCGTGACACTCTTATACGCTCGTGGGAGACGTCGATAAAGGATCGCTACGTGGCTCGAAGGCTAGGAGTGCTAGCGTCCCGCAGTTGGTGTCCCGCTTCTCAGCTGGGAGGAAAGATGATGCGCATGTCTCTATTGGCGATGGCGTTCGTCGTGTATCTGTCGGGGTCCGTCTTTGCACAGGAATGGAACCTGTACGTAAATGCGCAGGATGGTTTCACGATTAATTTTCCTGGTGAGCCGACGGTGACGGCCACAACGTGGGTATCGGAACAAGGCTACGCCCTGCCGGCGAATGTGTACACCGCCGAGAGGGGCCTCGGACGCTACTCGATGACTGCTGTCGACTACACCGGCATTGAGCAGCAGGGCCTGGAGCGAAGCAAGGAGTGCCCACCGGGAGCCGAAACCTGCCTAGGCCAGACTGGTGGATTGTTGCTCAGTGTCGTCGGTCCTGGATACGCGTTTCAGGACATACGGGGCGCGCTCATCTACGCCTCGTCGAAGTTCATTCAACGGGATGCCACGGTGACGCATTACACGTGGGCGTTCACGGATCTCGTTGAAGGACAGACGCTTCAATTGACCAACGCCGATGAGTCCCGCACGTCCGTGTCGATCTTCATGCACAACAACTATCTCTACATTGCCGAGGGGACTGTGCCGAAAGGGTCCCCGGAGCCTGGTATATTTCAACAGTCGCTGGGATTTGTCGACGAGCATGGGAACAGGTTGAGGTACGAAACGGTCTACTCCAACGAATTCCACGGTTTGGGAACATACCCGCCACCCCCGCTCCGCGGTCGCGGGGGTGCTGCGGGTCCCGTAGGAGTGGGTAACCCGGCCGGTGGTGTCAGATGATGTTGTCTGTGTAGGCCGCTCGACCAAGCACCATTGCTCGGACCGAGGCAGCATCACCTCCCGGCGCTTCCGCCCTGCGTTTCGGCCGCACCTGTTCCAGCGCCACGCGCGCCCACATTGCCAACGGTCCGAGGCGGCGGTGGAAACCGGTCGTTGTACATGTACTGATAGCGAATCCTGTTGCCGTCTGCGTCCACGTATCCCATTGACTGTTGAAACAGCCCGGGCGGGGGATAGCCGGCAGGGACAGTACCTTCGAGCATGTACAACTTGTGCATGTGCATCGAAATGTGGACGAAGGTCCGTGACCCATCGGCGTTGTTCGTGAGCTGAAGCTGGTTCCCTTCGACCAGATCCATGGAGGTCCACGTCAGGTGGGTGAGCTCCACGTCGCGCTGCAAGTATTTCCAGGTCGCGTAGACGATGGCGCCGCCGATGTCCATCTTCCCGTAACCGGCGCCGGTGGTGTTGGATCCGTGGCACGGCTCGGCCGCCGGGTGGCACCCCGCAGCTCGCTCCTCACCCATCTGTTCGATGCGGCTGTAGTCGACCACGGTCATGGAAAAGCGCTCACGGCCCCGCTCGACCCTGTAGACGCGTGCGGGCAACGTGTAGTCGTATTCCGACACAAACGTGGTCTCTTCGACTTTTGGCAGACCCGGAAAATTGATCGTGAAGCCGTCTTCCTGACTGAGGAATTCGGTCCATTCCTGGGAAAAAGCAGGTACCGACAGAAGAAGAGTTGACGCAAGTGACAGGGCTGCGATCGAGCGCATAATGTGTCCTCCAGATTCCAGACGGGTACTCTACCCGATTCAGAATGGCGAGGGTTGGAGGTCGTGAGGTCCTAAATAAAAGCCGTGGGAGACGTCTAGAATTATGACGGCCACACCCTTCTCGACGGGGCACCCGATCGATTTCTGATTCATGAGCATAACCGTGACAGTAGAACCATAGAGCCCGCCAAAACCGTCGAGCTCACTGCATCATCATGACCGACTTGGTTTCGGTGTACAGATCGATCATGGCACGGCCCATTTCACGCCCGATGCCAGATTGCTTGTAGCCCCCGAATGGAAGCGCGTTGTCGAGTAAGCCATGACAATTCACCCACACCGTGCCTGCGTTGATGCGTGGAATTAATCGGTGCACGCGCTTCAGGTCGTTTGACCAGATGCTCGCGGAGAGCCCATAGGCCGTGGCGTTGGCAAGCGCGACCACCTCTTCGACGTCGTCAAAGGGCGTAGCAACGAGTACCGGACCAAAGACTTCCTCCTGCACGACGCGGGCAGACTGCTCAAGTCCAACGAGGATAGTCGGCTGGTGGAACCAGCCCTGCTCGCCGTGACGCTCGCCCCCGGTAACGACTGTCGCGCCTTCGTCCAGCCCGGTACGCACATAGCCAGCCACACGCTCCAACTGCTTCTCGGAAACGAGCGGGCCCAGCTGCGTCGACGAATCGAGCCCGGCGCCGATCCTCATCTTGGCGGCAATCGTGCTCACGCCCTCGAGCACCGCGTCGTAGGTCTTCCGCTGCACATAGAGCCGAGATCCAGCCACACATACCTGACCAGAATTGAAAAAGATCGCGTTAGCGGCGCCCCGCGCGGCCACCTTCGGGTCGACGTCATCGAGCACGATCACCGGTGATTTTCCACCCAGCTCAAGCGAAATCCGTGTCATGTTGTCGAGTGCGGCTTTGCCGATGAGCTTTCCAACGGCAGTCGAACCGGTGAACGCCACTTTGTCGATTCCTGGATGGGCGGCCAGGGCCGCTCCTGCCGTCACGCCCTCGCCGGTCACAACGTTGACCGCGCCCTTGGGAAAACCGGCTTCAAGTACAAGTTCGGCCAGACGCAGCGCGGTGAGCGGCGTATCCTCGGCGGGCTTCAGCACGATGCTGCAACCGGTGGCCAGAGCCGGCCCGATCTTCCACACCGCCATCAGCAACGGAAAGTTCCAGGGAATAATCGCGCCCACCACACCGACTGCCTCACGGCGTGTGTAGCCGAAAAATTCGTTCTTCCGAAAACCTGGCAACGACAACTCAACGGTCGTGCCCTCAATCTTTGTGGCCCACCCCGCGCAATAGCGAAGGAAGTCGACCGCTGACGGGACATCGACACGCTCAGCAACGACAAGCGGCTTGCCGTTGTCAAGCGTCTCGATCTCCGCCAGTTCACGCGCATGCGATTCGAGTAGCGCGGCAAGCTGGAGCAGCCAGCGCTCGCGGTCAACAGGACGTGCCGAGCCCCATTCGGAGGATTCGAATGCCGCACGTGCGGCCTGGACAGCAAGATCGACGTCAGCCGCGGCGGCGGCAGGAACCGTTGTGATGACCGCACCAGTGGCAGGATCGTGCACGTCAAGACGGGCTCCAGACGCAGCGTCGCACCACTCGTCTCCAATGAGCATCTTACGAGGCTTGCCCAGGAACCCGGATGCGGCATGGCCGGCAGCGACGGAGTCTGTAGAGGAATGCATGGAAATCACACTCGTGGAGGCGCGACGCCAGGCGCGCAACTAAGGTTTCAGCAGCGGACACACGCGCAGGCGCTTACCACTGCCTACATCCTCGTTCCGTGGTGCGGGTCCCCGATCCAGTCGCGATTCGCAGGCCTAACCACGCTCCCGTGTGGTCATGTTCTGTAAGTCTCTTTCTAAACACGGCAACGGCTCTTCGATTTCTGCAAACGGAGCCGTATTCAGCTGCCTGACCTGAGGACGCATCGCCCAGGGCTGCATAAGGAGGTATTCGTCCTCGACCGTCGCTTCCCACGTGACCACATTGCCTTCTCGCGTGATCCGTTCGGTCACCCGCTTGTCAGGGCTCGTGTACCAGCCTGGCCAACCCATCCACTCCTGGCCATTGAAGTCGACGGTCTCGATGACCATCGTATCTCCCTCCCAGTGACCCACAGAGAAACCGAACCAGGTGCCGAACCACTGCTCCACAGGTGGAATCGGACGACCATCGATATAAACGCGCCGCTTGTGCAGTGGGTAGTGAAAGTAAAGAGTCGTATCGGTTTGCACGATCTCCTGCGGGAAGCCGATACGGGGCACGCCTGCAGGCATGCACATGAACGTGGGATCGGGCGCCAGCCGGTTGTGCCCGTGCACGTCGTTGAACTTCACCATCTCCCAAAACTGAGGCTTGTAGAACGGCTTTGCGTCTTTCACATACACGCGCTGTCGCACCCCAGAATCACGCTCGAAATTGATCGCGCTGTTTTTCCGCCCCTGAAAGGTACGAGTAAATGTGCCGTCATCACCCAGGCCAGACTCGGCATCTCGCGACACCGTCGGAACCCAGATGCCGCCGAGCACCGGATGCCCGTTCTCATCGCGCGGTGTCTCCACCTGTCTAGCAGCCGGATCAATTTGTCGCTGCCCAAACTGGGTGGCAACAGGCGTTGACCCAAGCCACATCACCGCCATGGCGACGCAACCGAACCCGATGACAAACCGATACTTCATAAGCCGACCCCTCCCCCTCAATGTCTCCACCACCAGCGCCTTATCGCACACCGACGTGCCTACCGCTCCAGCTCCTCTGCGATCCCCCCAATGATGAGCTGGATTTTCCGACCATCAGGAAATGTGATCGCTGTCGTGAGGATTCTCTCGCCTCCATCGTTAGAAGCAAATCCGTCAAACGTGTAGACGTCGCCAATTCGAAGCGATGCTGGTCCGCGTAGGAATCCCGCCCGACGCAGGGCATTCGGACCGGCTGTTTCAGCACCCCACTGCTTCACTTCGCCGGACTCATCCGTTACGTTGAACCAGAAATATGCGTGAGGATTGATCCACTCGACCCGAGCGAGGGTACCTACAAGTGTCAACGGGTTGTCCACGTTGAACTGCGCCTGCAGCGCGTGATGCGCCGACACCGAACCCGCGGAACCCGCCCACAAGAAAGCTGCGCACAGCACCACTGCCCCGCCAAGTTTGCACTTCATGCTCGATGGCCTCCAAATAACACGGGTTGAACTCACCGGAATATCAATCCCGGAGCTGATAAACGACACTGGCAGCCTAGAGGCCACGTTAGCAGGGCAATTATGGAAGGTTTCTTGCCATTGTCAATGCGCGAATCTGAGGAAGGGATTCTAAGCATGCGACCCTCGATTCTCTCCGGCATGTCCGGACAGGGGTGACTACTGACGAACAAAGAAATGGGGAATCGGAAAGCGCGAACTCGACCACACTGAGCCCCTATGCGGACAGCCTATCTGTAGCAGTCCACACACCGTCCGAGTCAACGACGTGGCCCACCTCCGCGAGTTGATCCAGACCAGCCAGAAGTAACCGGGCCGCGTACGAATGCATGGCCTCGTGCACATCCCCGTACACCATCGGGAGCAACCCCGCCACGGTATTGGGCCCCTTCGCGATTGCGGCCCGCAGCTTACTCTGGCGAAGCTCGCGATGCTTGATGAACTGCTCGATGAGCTTCTTGCCGTCTGGAACCGCGGGACCATGCGACGGAAGCAGCGCCGTCATCTCCGTCCTCAACAACCGCCGGAGGCTGTTCATATAGGTCGAAAGATGGCCTTCCGGTGGGTCGATTATGATCGTAGCAACGGTCGAAACCATGTCGCCGGCAATTAGCGCCTTGTAGCGACTTTCACGAAACGCCAGGTGACCTCGGTCGTGGCCAGGGGTGAAAATCGCTTCGAGATACCAGCCCAAGCTGCCGTCCGGCGCGGTACCAAGATCGATCCGGTCACCGTCTGCCAACACGCGACCGCGCAGAAACCCCTCCTCAAGCCGCTCCATCGTGATCGCATGAGCATGGACTGGCAGTTGATAACGCTGACTGACCGCGTTGATGGCACCGACGTGATCCCGATGGTGGTGCGTGCAAATAACGCCCTCAAAACTCGCGCCCTCGTCTCGTAACTCGTCGAGAAGTTCAAAGAGCAGTGCCTGCTCGGGCACCTCAGGCGCACCCGGGTCGACGATGAACAGGCGATCGGTGCCGACGATGAAGCAGTTGGTCGTCGTGGCCGGCGGCAACGTCGGTGTATTCAAAATCGCCATGAGGATACCCGGGGTACAGAACACTCGATGTAGCTTGCCCCGTCGAAAGCCTTCGTCCATCGCCGCCGCGTCCGCGGCGAAGCTTGCGAGGCTACCAGCCTGCAAACGCTGCAGTAGAGTGATCACCGGCGGCACAATCAGGCAATCGCCCGCCGCCCACTCTGTAAGCCAGGTCTCCGCGGTCTCGAAACGGCCGGTCGTCAACTCTCCGGGCCACACCCCAGGCTCTTCGCCATCGGGGAGTTCGGCGAGGAAGAACTGCGTGTCGTAACGAACGGACGTGAGCGGCGGTGTACAGATTCGGCAGAGTTCCACCAGCTCGGGCGGACCGGCCGAAGCGCGTTGAAGTTCTCGCCACGCTTCTTCAGCAACGGTCTCATCGCGGTCCAGGAGACGACGTCGGAGTTCCGCTCGACGTTGTGCCGACAACAACCGCATCCCCGCATCGAGGAGCACGCCGGTCTCCTCGAAGAGCTCGCGCTTCGCACATTGCCGCATCGCACTGCGGTCGACGCGACCATCGGTGACTTCGGTTCCCGCATACTCATCTGGACCGTCCATCGGCGAGCGCACGCCACCCGGCATCGCGAAATAGCCACCGAAGAACCGTAGATCCGGCGATCGATGGACGAGGAACATCTCGAGGTCGTTACCCGACCCTCGATACAACGCGATCGCCGCCGCGGACCGGTTCATCCGTTTCCTACTCCCGCGCCATGGTCTGGCCGACGAGCAACGCCAGATCCATCTCGTCGTATGCCAGCCGCCCTGTTTAAATCGACAGCACCAGCCTGCCCGTCACCTGCCGGTCGTATAGCATCTGCTGCGCTTTCGCCACGTCGCTGAGCGGCATGACGTCGGCCACAACCGGCTGAATCTTCTTCTCGGTCACTAACCGGAACGCCTCCGATAGCTCCGCGGTCGTGGTAGCGAACGAGCCGAGCACCTGAAGCTCCTTCAGGATCATAAGGCCCGGCATGAACGAGACCGGCTTCGTCTCTAGATTCCCCACGAGGATCAGCCTGCCCGCCGGCGCAAGGCTCCGCAGGGCCTGATCGAAGGTTAGCGCGCCCGTGATCTCCAGTGCGACGTCGACACCAGCGCCGTGCGTGAGGCGACGAACCTGTGGCGCGAATTTCAGATCGGGCGCCACGATGACTTCGTCAGCCCCGATTTCTCTCAGTCGATCGGATTTGTTCGGCAAGGACGTCACGGCGATCACCCGTGCGCCAGCCAGCCGGCACACCTGGATCGCGTGAACACCGACGCCTCCTGAGGCTCCGGTCACGAGCACCGTCTCGTCGGGTTGAACCGCCCCGCGCGACGTCACGACGTGAATCGCTGTCCCGATTGTGCAGGCACAGATCGCGCCCTCCTCGTACGGGATGGAGGCGGGAATCTTCGCCAACCCCTGCTCCTCTGAGACGACGAACTCGGCATAGCCACCAGGAATTTCCTCGCCGAAGAACACCCCCTCCTTGCAAAGGGTAGTGCGGCCTCTCCGGCACAGGTCGCATCGTCCACAGTGAACGCGCTGAATGCTCGCCACTCGATCGCCGCGGCGAAACGACTGGACACCGCTTCCCACCGCGATCACTTCTCCCGCGATCTCGTGCCCCATGATCAACGGAAGTTTGGTGCGTGGCAAATTGCCAGTTCGATTGATGATGTCGTGGTAGCAGACCCCGACCGCCTTGACGCGAATCAGTACTTCGCGGTCTCGGAGACTCGACGGGCTCGGCGCGGCAACCTCTTCGAGATTGAGCTTCTCTGGTCCACCGAACTCCCTCAACACCACGGCTCTCATCGTGTCCGCGCTCATCCCGACTCTCCTTCCGATGACAGCCCCCCCCCCGCATCGCCGGTGGAAACACAGTGTGACACTGGCCGATCGTGTATTGGCGCTGACTCGTACGGGCTAGCGTAGAAGGGACAGAGACGAGCCTGAGCCATCGCTGGCCAGCCCGCCTCCTGAGACACTAAAGTGCTTCGTTGACTGCCACCCAGTTCACGACATTCCACCATGCCTTGATGTAGTCGGGACGGCGATTCTGATACTTCAGATAGTAGGCATGCTCCCAGACATCGAGCCCAAGAATCGCCGTCTTGCCGTCCATGAGCGGATTGTCCTGGTTTGGCGTACTCGTGATTGAAACCTTACCACCATCCTTCACCAGCCAGACCCATCCGCTGCCGAAGCGGCCGATCCCCGCCTTGCCCCACTGCTCTTTGAAGGCTTCGAAGCTACCGAAAGCGGCGTTAATCGCATCAGCGATATTGCCAGTCGGTATACCACCCGCATTGGGAGCCATCGACGTCCAGAATTGCGAATGGTTCCAGTGACCACCGCCGTTATTGCGCACTGCAGTCCGCACATCCTCCGGGATGCCACTTATCCCGCTGCACAGATCGTCGAGACTCTTCGAGTGCAACTCGGGATGCTTGTCTAATGCGGCATTTAAGTTAGTGACGTAGGCCTGATGATGCTTCCCGTGATGGATTTGCATCGTCTGCGCATCAACGTGGGGTTCGAGGGCAGCAAAGTCATAAGGGAGTATTGGAAGTTCGTGCGCCATGAGTTCTCCTCGTACGCAGCACGCCCCGTTGCGAGGCGCCTGAAACAATGATGGTACTCGGAGGCTATCGGATAGACAACATCCGATCGAGTGCGACCCGCGTCCAATGCTTCTGGTCGTCCGGCACCACGATCTGGTTGTGGACCTGTCCCTCCACCAATTCTTCAAGAATCCAGAGCAGATGGTTCGGCGACACGCGGAACATCGTTGAACACAGGCAGCCGAAGCGATCAAGCGACAGTACCGTCCGATCCGGTGCGAGATCAGCCGCAAGGCGATTCACCAGATGAACCTCGGTGCCAACGGCCCAGATGGAACCGACCGGACTATTCGTAACCGTCTTGATGATGTACTCCGTGCTGCCACAGTCGTCGGCAGCCTCGACAACCTCCCACGGCACTTCGGGGTGCACGATGACACGTATGCCGGTATGCTGCGCTCTGATGGCGGCAATCTGCTGCACCGAAAAACGCTCGTGGACCGAGCAGTGCCCCTTCCAGAGAATCATTTTCGCCCGCTCCACCTGATCCGGATCGAGCCCACCGAATACCTCATAGGGATCCCACACCACCATCTCGTCGAGCGCGATGCCCAGCTTGTATGCGCTGTTGCGTCCGAGATGCTGATCAGGCAGAAAGAGCACCTTCTCGCCGCGTGCGAAGGCCCACTCCAACGTCGCTCCAGCGTTGGATGACGTGCAGACGGTGCCGCCGTGCTCTCCAACGAAGGCTTTAATGGCCGCCGCTGAATTGATATACGTGACCGGCACGACGCCGGGAATCCCCATCTGGCTCAGCTCCTCCCAACAGTTTTCAAGCTGATCGGGTTCGGCCATGTCGGCCATCGAACATCCGGCGGCCAGATCCGGCAGGATGACACGCTGATGCGGAACCCCGAGCACATCGGCACTCTCGGCCATGAAGTGCACGCCACAAAAGACTATGTATTCGGCGTCTGGACGCGACGCGACGCTGCGTGCCAGGCGGAATGAATCGCCCGTGAGGTCGGCGAACTTGATCACTTCGTCACGCTGATAGTGATGGCCGAGAATCAGCAGGCGCTGGCCGAGAGTCTCGCGGGCCGTGGAGATCCGTGCGTCCATCTCGGAATCTGACAGTCCCAGATACCGCTCGGGAAGGGCCTGGCGCTCCGAGATGTGCGCCGCCTCGAATTCGGTCAGCAACGAGATAGTGGAGGACATGGTCTTAGTCAGCGCTTGTGAAACTTTTCGCAAAGCCAGGACATTAAAAAGGCCAAAACCCCACCCGGACTGCGCTGCCCAGAGACGCTTGGACCTGAGGGAATTATAGCGCTTACCGAAGACCCCTGAGCCGGGTCAGCAGGAAATCGTTTCTTTGACGTTGTAGAAGGTGTCGCGTTCAAGTGGCTCCCGACCCGCCGAGCGGACGAGATCGGTCAAGTGGTTCATCGTCAGACCCTCAGGGGTGGGCGAGCCAGCCATGTGATAGATCTTTTCCTCCTGGACGGTTCCATCTAGGTCATCGACGCCAAACCATAGCGCTGCCTGCGCCACGTCAACCCCCGTCGCGATCCAGAACGCTTTGATGTGCTGGATGTTGTCAAGCATCAACCTCGCCACTGCATGCACCTTCAGAGTGTCGGTAGCACTCGGTGCGGGTAGCTTTCGCATCTGATTGTTGTCGGGGTGAAAAGCCAGCGGAATAAAAGCCTGGAATCCTTCCGTCTCATCCTGGAGGGCACGTGCACGCAGCATGTGATCCACGCGCTCCTCGAATGTCTCAATGTGGCCGTACAGCATGGTCACGTTCGTGCGCATGCCAAGGCCGTGGGCTGTCCGGTGGATATCAAGGTACCGCTCAGTGCCGCACTTGTCGTCGCAAATTTTTCGCCGCACGCGCTCAGCGAATATCTCGGCGCCACCACCAGGAAGCGAGTCCAACCCTGCAACCATAAGCTCGCGCAGCACCTGCGCATCACTCATGCCATACAGATCAGCAAAGAACGCAATCTCCACGGCAGTGAAACATTTCAGATGAATACCAGGTCGGATACGTTTAAAACCTTGCAGAAGCTCAGTGTAGTAGCTAAACGGCAAATCGGGATTCAACCCGTTGACGATGTGGAGTTCAGTGAGAGGCTGATCGGCACGCCGTCGCAACTTGTCCCACGCTTGCTCAAGCGACATCGTGTACGCCGCCGCGTCGGATGGCTTCAAGCGCGCGAACGAACAGAACAAGCAACTAGCCACGCAGACGTTCGTCGGCTCAAGACGAAGGTTGTAGTTGAAGTAAGTCCTGGCCCCATGGCGCTTTTCCCGCTCGCGATTGGCCAGCGAACCCACCGCCAAGAGATCGGTACACTCAAACAACCGAAGGCCGTCTGCCGCGTCCAGGCGTTCGCCAGACCTAAGACGGTGGTCAATGTCAGCTAATCCTGCTGACTTAATCCGAGATTTCAAGCCATAACCCTCATGAATTCTAGCGTGCTATACTCCGCCCCACAACCGACACCGCCCGGGTGATCAAGGGGAAGTTGGGTGAGAATCCCACACGGTCCCGCCACTGTAAGCGGATTCGAGCGCGCACGAATTCGCAAGTCAGGAAACCTGTCCCGGCGCTTGTTCCCGGTGCTCGCTCGTCCGGTCGTACGACCAGGCATTTTCCAACGAGCGAGTTCGGCGCGAAGGACGCCGACAGGAAACGATGGCCCTACAGGTCGAATCCGTCTCGTTCGAATACAACTCTAGGGAGGATACGCCCGACGAGGCGAATCACTCATTTTCGCTGACTGACGTGTCCCTCACTATCCGGAGCGGATCAGTGACAGGGCTGCTCGGCCCGAATGGCTGCGGCAAGACCACACTACTGAAACTGATGGCTGGCGTGTTGCGTCCACGCAGGGGCGTGATCACACTTGGCGGCCGCGCCATCCACGGTATTCCGCGGCGTGAACTGGCCAAGCAGATCGCCGTCGTCCCGCAGGAAACGCATCCTGCTTTCGACTACAGCGTCCTTGAGATGGTACTGATGGGTCGACACCCTCACCTCGGTAACTTTCAGCTTGAGGGTCCCAAGGACATCGACATTGCGCGCGACTCTCTCTTGGCTACAGGCACCCAACATCTAGCAGAGCGCGCGTACATGACGCTGAGCGGTGGGGAGAAACAACGGGTCGTCATTGCGAGTGGGCTGGCACAAGCGCCGGACGTCCTTCTGCTCGACGAACCCACGGCCTCGCTTGACCTGGCCTACCAGCTGGAAATCGCATCGCTACTCTATCGACTCAATCGCGACCGTGGCGTCTCGATCGTGCTGGCTACACACGATCTCAACTTGGCCGCGTCGTTGTGTGACTCGCTAGCACTGGTCCGCTCCGGGCGGGTTCTCGCTCACGGCGAGACCCGCGAGGTTCTCACCGCCGCCACGATTCGACAGCTCTACGATGTCGACGCCGACGTCCACGTTCATGAGACATCTGGCCACCTAACCGTGGTGCCCATCAGGCGCGCGCCTAGGCCATCGCTGTGATTTGCTGGCGTAACGGCGCCCTGAGCTTGCAATGACAGTTATCGAGTCAACAAGCCGTTTCACACACGCGCAACTGCAACCAATGCGGGCACGACTGGGCAAAACACTACTAGCCTACGGTGCGCTCGCGCTGGGGGCCTGTCTACTGGCCCCGCTCGTCGGCAGTACATCCATCAGCCTGGCCCGCGTGTTCGACCGGTCGATTCCTTTCGCCGATAACGTCGATGCCCAGATCTTCTTCATCGCTCGGCTACCACGAGTGCTGGCAGGTGCGATCGTCGGCGCTGCGCTCGCCTCGGCGGGTGTCGTGTTACAAGCGTTACTACGCAATCCTCTCGCAACGCCGTTCACCCTCGGTGTCTCTGCCGGGGCCGCGCTCGGTGCGATGCTGGCGATTTCTCTCGGCGCAGCCATCACACTTGGACCTTTTTCGCCCGTGCCACTCGCCAGCCTGACAGGGGCGTTTCTATCAGCAGCCATCGTCTATGCCATGGCCACACGGTCGGGACGACCCATCTCGACGTCGGTGCTGCTGTTAGCCGGCGTTACGCTGAACTCGTTTTTCTCCGCGCTGATTCTATTCATCCAATACATGGGAGATTTCGCCGAGACCTACCGGACTGTTCGGTGGTTAATGGGCGACCTCGACGTGGGCGGATTCGGCCCGATCCTAGGCGCGCTGCCACTCATCATGGTGGCGTTCGTAATCTTCGCGATGCTGTCTTCGTCGCTAAACGTGCTAAGCGTCGGAACAGAAACCGCGGCAACACGTGGAGTGGACGTGGCACGGACTCAGCGACTCGCGTTTATTAGCTCCGCGCTTGCGACAAGCGCGGCCGTGTCCCTCGCGGGGCCCATCGGTTTCGTCGGCATCGTAGTCCCGCACCTAGTGAGATTGATGGCAGGCGTGGACCATCGCATCGTGCTACCCGCAGCGGCGCTCTTTGGTGCGGCATTTCTAGTGGCGTGCGATCTGATGGCGCGCACCGTGCTCGCGCCAGTGGAAGTACCAGTCGGCGTCGTGACTGCCATGCTTGGAGGTCCATTTTTTCTATGGTTGCTTATCCGAAAAGCCTGATTCTTCTCGCGGCTCTGGTCACGACGAGTGTCACAGGCCCTAGGGCCTCTGAGCTCCAGCCCGCTGCCGACACGCCATTACCTGCCCGACAGGTCACCGACAACAGTGGTGCGCCCGTCACGCGCATCATTTCGATCGTACCCGCGCTGACCGAAATGCTATTTGCGGTCGGTGCCGGCCCACAGGTTATCGCCGTCAGCAGCTATGACAAGTTCCCCCCTGCGGTTGAGACACTACCGCGTGTCGGCGCACTACTCGACCCGGACGTCGAACGCATCCTCACGCTCCGGCCCGATCTCGTACTCATCTACGGGTCGCAACACGAACTAAAGGTGCAGTTGACCAAGGCTGGGATCCGCACTTTCACCTACCGGCACACCGGCGTAGCAGGCGTTCTTCAAGCACTACGTGAACTCAGCGCGGCCACAGGTCACTCGGCGGACGGCGAGCGCAAGGCACGCGAAATTCAGACACAGCTCGATACAGTGCGAGCCAGAGTCCGTGGGTACCCACGACCGCGTACGCTCCTCGTGCTCACACGGAAGCCACAGTCGCTTCAGCAGATGTACGTCAGCGGGGACGTCGGCTTCCTGAACGACATCCTGCAAATCGCTGGCGGTGACAACGTCTTTGCCGGCGTGCAGCGGGAGTCGGTTCAACCCTCACACGAAACGCTGCTCGCGCGCGCTCCAGACGCGATTGTCGAGCTACACGCGGCGGGCATGATGACGTCGACGGACCTGGAGCGCGAGCGAACCCTGTGGGCAACATTGGCATCGATCCCCGCTGTCAGACGCAATCGCGTGCACTTTCTCGAGGGCTCCTATTTCGTGATTCCCGGACCGCGTATGGGATTGGCCGCTCAAGCACTAGCACGCGTGCTGCACCCGGAAGCGTTCGAATGACAACTCTACTGTTGTGGAGTAGCGGAAAGAGCGCATCGGCACATGAGTAGCTACCCGTCCCGCATCGTGTGTCTCACAGAGGAAACGACAGAAACCCTGTATTTGCTCGGTCAGGGTGATCGCGTCGTAGGGGTCTCCGGATACACGATCAGACCTCCGGAAGCGCGCCGCAAGCCCCGTGTGTCTGCTTTTCTCAACGCGCGTTTCAACAAAATCGAAGCACTCAAACCGGATCTGGTACTCGGATTCTCGGATCTCCAGGCGGACATCGCCGCCGAACTCATCCGACGGGGCTACCAGGTAACAGTCTTCAACCAGCGAAGTATCGCCGAGATCCTTCAAATGATTCGCGTGCTGGGTGGGCTGGTTGGCTGCACCGACGATGCGGAAGCCCTCGCCGCCAGGCTGGAGCTTGAGATCGACGCCGTCCGCGAGGCGACCTCCGGACTGCCGCGACCGCGGGTGTTTTTTGAGGAATGGGATAATCCACTCATTTCAGGCATTCAATGGGTGGAAGAACTCATTGAAATCGCGGGAGGCGACCCGATTTTCCCTGAGCTCAGAGAAGGGAAGCTAGGGCGAGACCGCATCGTCACGCCGGAAGACGTCGCCCATCGCGACCCCGATGTCATCATCGCGTCCTGGTGCGGCAAGCCCGTGAGAACAAAACGAATCGCGAAGCGGATCGGGTGGGCGAACGTGGCCGCTGTCCGCAGTGGACAGATTTATGAAATCAAATCCTCTTTGATCCTACAGCCAGGTCCGGCAGCACTGACCGATGGATTGCAGCAACTCCACCGCATCCTGACTCAGGTCCGGACCACGACAGCCACACGCAGATCGCCGACGGCGTCATCGTAGGCGCACCGTTAGGCGGCTAGCCTCTCTTCGGTCATTTGAACCCTCGACACCATCAAAAAGGCTACGGTCCCTGCAGCAGAAACAAGCATCCCTCAGGCTCCTCACAGTCACAAACAGCCCCGTTATGGTTACCAGTGGACATCCGCGTCGCACGACTCGGCCACGGTTGGCAGGACGCGTGCGCCGGCTGCACTGTCAGAAAAGTCGACGTCGAGGGCAACGCCGAGATTCCGCGTGTCAGGGCTGCCGACGCTCGATGGCGACCATGTACGCGATACGCCTACGACTAGATCAATCCGATCGTCGGTCATCGGCAGCCTTAAGATGATGTCCACCGGAGTGGAATCGACAAGGGACCCTTCAAACAGGATCTGACAAGGTGTGGACATACGGAGCGTAACGGGCCGTTCGGAGGCGTCCGGGTGCTGGATCCAGGCGCGTATCGTGAGGTACACCCCGCGTTTGACGAGCCTCAGGCGTGCATCTCCGCGTGTCCACTGGAAATCACCACCGTCCGGGTGTGGCTCCTCTTGATACAGACCCAAGACGTAGTCATAGTTGGCACGTTCGGCGCGATCGGCGACCGCAAGGCTGCCACTCGCCAGCACGGCGTGACTACCCGCGTATACGACGGCCAGCGCACCTACAACAATCCAGGTAACCGACGACAACCGGCCTCCCCGAGGAAAAGGCAGCGAGGCACTGTCATCTAAACTGGCAACGTCCATACCGGAAACGTCGAGATTGGCAACTGCCAGCATTGCCACTAGTAAGAGGAAGGCCATCAGTACCACCGGGTCCTGCGTGGGCATGCCCACCAGCGACACCACCCCAAGACCCACGACAAGTCCTCGCACCGTCGCAACGTGATATCCCCGCGCGCCCCGCGCACCTCGGATCGCCAGCCACACAATCACGATAGACCACGCCAGCACGGGCAGAGCGCCCAACAGGCCCAATTCGGCCAACTGGTGGCGCCACCAGTTCTGAGCGTTGTCAAACGCCAGCTCCTGATTGAATGTCGCGCGCAAATAATCGGGCGCCAGCCAGTGATACGTGCCGACACCCACACCCGTCAGCGGATATTCCCAAATCATGCGCGCCGCGATCTCACCGTAATGGCCTCGGGCCACAAGCGTTTCCGCCACTTGCCAGGGTGAGCGGCCTACAAACTCCTCGGTACGTTCAAAGGGGGTCGTCGTTCGAGAGAGCGTGACAGCCAGCGCAAGAGCGATGAGTAGCGCTGTCAACACTCCGACTACTGACACCCGAATAACTCGACGCATCGGTCGTCGACGAATCTCGTTCATGACAAACGCCACGGTGCCAACCAGCGCACACAGAAGCGCTGTGCGCGATCCTGACATCCACACACCACCCCAGTTGATGAGGAACCCAGCGGCGCAGAACCACCGTACACGCGACTGAAGCGAGCAGGTCACAACCGCCGCCAATGGTGCCGCCAACGCCGCCACCATGCCATAAGCGTTCGCATCGAGCATCAGGCCCGTCGCTCGACCCAGGGACGCCCAAGCCGCGCTGCTCAGGAACTCAAGATCAACGACCCCCTGGTAGAGAGCCACAAGGCTTGAAACAGTCGCACCAATCCACAGCCCATGAACAACAGCCGGAAGGCCACGCTCGGACCATGTTCGCAGCTTCGGCATGATGGCATCGAGCCACAGCAACCCCACAAGCTGAACCAGCACGACGTACATAATCCAGCTAGACACTTCAGAAGCCGACATGCCCGCCCACGAATTGATTGTCGCCGTGTCGCCGAAGACGCGAAGGTCAAAGGCGATCTCTCGAGCCACGACGATCGGCCACGCGAGTGACAGCATCAGTGCCCACCCACCCAGCAGTACGCGCCAAGACACTGGCAAGCTCCATCGCGTAAAACACATCGAAGGCAACAACGCGCCAACCACCATCGCGAGCCACACTGACTGGGCAACTGGATCAGCACCTCCAGCAGAACCAGTGCCTCCAGCAACGGCAGCAGTCGCCATCGGCATTACGGGTGCCAAGCCAATCACGACGACTAGTGCTGTCCCCGAAGAAACCCTTCCGAGGACCCACCCACCCGTCAACGCACAAGCAAACAGTACGCGTAGCGACCACGACACGCCTGGATGAACGGTGAACTGCAGCCCGAGGATCAGCAGCACAGACGTCAGCGCCGCAATCTTGCTGACAGTCTCGACCGGCGACTCCGCTGCGTCTGTGGTTGTGCCTTCTACTGCCACCGCGTGTTCCCCCGAGTCTGACCGCCAGCGCCACTTCGCTCGCCGCTCCGTGTTCTGCTGCCAGTGCCCTGAGGGTAGCACTGGCCAGTCGAGAGACGAGCCCTTTCCCGAAGACCCGGTCCTCGCGACCAGCATGGATGCCTACGGATAGGGGAAAATCTCGCCTGTTCAGGCCTGAGGAAAACTTCCGACAGACAGCAGCGTGTCTTGTAGCGTATGCTGTGCCGGGTTCGCGATAAGGCGATCGACGAAACAGGGGGAATTGGATATGGTTCGGAATTCAACACGCGCGTGGGCCATTGCTCTACCTGCGCTGCTGGTAATGGCGGGGGCGGCCTGTCAGAGCGCGCCCGAGGTCCCTGAGGGCCCTCCCGTCACTGCACTCACCGGTGTACGCATCATTGACGGCAGCGGCCAGGCGCCTGTGGAGGGCGGCACCATCCTCATCAGCGAGGATCGCATCACGGCAGCTGGGGCCAACGTGGAGGTCCCTGTGGAAGCGACTGTTGTCGATCTGGCTGGCAAGACCGTGATGCCGGGCATCGTCAACGCGCACGGCCACGTCCAGCACCTCAGCGACAGCCTGCCAATGCGTGACGATCTCATTCGGCGCCTGCAGATGTATTCCAATTACGGCGTAACCACCGTGGTAAGCCTGGGGCAGCGGGAGGAGGACCGGGATGGTGTCGTCGCGTTACGTGACGAACAAGACGGAATCGAACTCGACCGCGCGCGTGTATATACGTCCGGTCCTAGCACTCGTGCCCATCAGTCAACAGAGGCTGCACGCCAAGCGGTCACCGATCTCGCCAACCGTGGAGCGGATCGCATTAAATTCCATATGCAGGGCGGCGACAACGCCATGTCTGGAGAAACCGTCACCAGCCTCATTGACGAGGCGCACACTCGGGGTCTGCGGACGTTCTCGCACATTTTCACATTGGACGAGGCCAAGCTCGTAGTAGAGAGCGGCATCGACGTCATAGCCCACAGCGTCCGTGACCAGGACGTGGACCAGGAACTCATCGAGGCCATGCGGAGTCGAAACGTGGGCTACGTGGCGACGCTCACGCGAGATTTGTCAGTCTTCACCTACGAGACCACGCCGGCATTCTTCCAGGATCCGTTCTTTCAGCGCGGCATGTCTGTGTACGGTGAGGAAGTGACCATGCTGATCGAAGAGGAATATCAGCAAGGGGTCCGCGCCAACGAACAAGCACAATCAATCAAAGCAGCGCTGGCGCAAGCCACCAGAAACCTCAAGCTCCTGTCTGACGCAGGCATCCAGATCGGCTTGGGAACTGACACCGGGGCATTCGGCGCCAATAACACAGGGCGCTGGCAGGGCTACTTCGAGCACGTCGAGATGGAGATGATGGCTGAAGCAGGCATGACGCCGATGCAGGTGCTTGTAGCCGCAACCAGCGACGCAGCGGCCGTGTCAAATCTGGACGAGGTCGGCACCATCGCACCCGGCATGGTGGCGGACCTCCTCGTGCTCGATGCCAATCCGCTCGATGACATCCGCAACACGCGGCAAATCAATTCGGTCTGGCTCGAAGGTCGCCAGCTGGACTTGAGCGGCGCGAACTAGCGCACGGATAACGCGGACAGCGTTGTCATTGGTTATCGGATCCGGCTGGCCCTACTGCCCTCGCACGCGTAGGGTCAGCCCCTTTTTAGCTCCTGGCGCCAATTGATCTCACCTTCGAATCTACCAACTTATGGCGTCGGGCCGACGACAGGGTTGGTCAGGGTGCCGATACCCTCATAGCTGCACGCAGAACGATCGCCAGCCTTAAAGTACACTGGTGGTGTTTGCGCCGACCCGACGCCGGCCGGCGTGCCTGTCGCGATCACGTCTCCGGGTCGCAGAGTCATGATGCCTGACGTGTAGGCGACCTGCTCATAGACATTGTGAATCATCAACGCCGTTGTTGATTCTTGCATCACCTCATCGTTCAGCACGAACCTGATCGCCAGACTTTGCGGATCGGCCACGAACTCCTTCGGCGTGATGAATGGCCCCATCGGTGCAAACGTATCGTGGTTTTTGCTGATAACCCAATCCGATCCGTACCGGGTGTCACCGCGGCCTGCTCGATCAGACACGTCGTTCTCAATCGTGTAGCCAAAGATGTAATCGGCGGCCTCTGCTACCGCCACGTGTGACGCCGGCCGCCCGATCACGAGACCAAGCTCGCATTCCCAGTCAACACGCACACGTCCTGGCGGTAGCCGAATTGCCTCTCCGTCAGCAATGATCGCCGCCGGCAACTTGCTGAAGACGTAGGGAGTCCATCTGCCGTCGGTCTCGGCACGCTCCCAAATTCCCGGCGCGCTCACAGTACCGGGGAGCGCCGCACCGGCTGTCACGACACCCGCCCCTGGCACCTGGTCCTTCAAAGCTACCATTTCGGCATCGTGCGCGGCGTAGTTCACCGCTACGTTCAACATGGTCGTCGGATACATAATCGGAGGCAGGATCTTCACCTCGGGAAGCCTGTGCACGTACGGAGGCCGCATGGCACCAGCTGCCTCGACACTTCGGACGATCTCGACGATCCGGTCCCGAAGTCCTGTGTCATACCGAACGATCAAATCCTTCATGTCAACAGGCAGCACAAGCGTCAGAGATAACGACGGAATCGCCGCATGCGCAACCGCGAAATCGATCACGAGAGACTCTCTCAGCACAATACCAATGAACGTGCGGCCGTTGCGTTCAAACGTCCCGAGTTTGTATGGCGTTGAGGCCTGGGCGCTCACAAACGCACCCACCATGCTGCAGGCTAACAACACTCCCAGAATCACACGCGTCATGTACATTCCTCCCTTACTCGGCGAGCACATCGACCCCAGAAACCTGAACAGGCAGTCCACTCCCCTAACGGCGCCGAGGCTTCTTAAGAGCTGAATTCAACCACGGCGGGTTTCGGAATCAGCCGCTTCTCCCAGGCCTCATCCAGGAGTCTCGCAACAGCCGTGCGGCCGCGGTCACCGTACTCCAGTGTCAGTTCGTTGACGTACATCCCAACAAACCGATCGGCCTTGGCTCTGTCGAGCCCTCGGCCAAACTGCAAGGCATAATCGAGTGCCTCCTGGCGATGCTCCAACGCATACGCGATACTCCCATGCAACAGGCGTGAGACCTCACGGATCGTGTCCGGCCCGAGATCGCGTCGAATAACATTGCCCCCAAGGGGCAGCGGAAGGCCGCCCGTACGCTCAGACCACCATTCGCCCAAGTCAACAATCTTCTTGAGTCCTTCGTCCTGATAGGTCAGCTGTCCCTCGTGAATCAGCAAACCAGCGGCGACCTCACCCTCGCGCACCGCGCCCTGGATCCGATCGAACGGCATCATCACGCATGTGACGTCAGGATCGTAAATCCGCAACGCGAGATACGCAGTCGTCAGTTCACCAGGGACCGCAATCGTGATGCCGCTCGTGGAGGACGCACCGTCGGTCCGCGCAACAACGACCGGGCCGTAATCGTCGCCCATACTGGATCCGTGAGGAAGTAATAGATATTTGTCGGTCAACTGGGCATAGGCACTGAATGAGACTGCGGTAACCTCGTAGACACCCTTGAACGCGGCGAGATTCAGCGTTTCAATGTCGGCCAGCAAGTGCGAAAACTCGATCTCGTCCGACGACACCTTGCCACTCGCAATTCCGTAATGCATGAACGCATCATCGGAATCTGGACTGTGGGCGACCGTGATTTTCACGATTCCTGCGCTTCCTGTCGCTCCTCATACCACGCCATCTGGATCGCCTCCAGCCTGGGTTCATTCGACGCATTTGGATCGTCGTCGAAACCTTCGAGTTGCAAGACCTTCTCGCGTAGATCCGTGAACCTCACAGTTAGCGGGTCGACAGACGAGAACTTCTCGAACAAGGCGATGCCGATATCTTCCGCGTCGACCCACTTCACGACTGCACCTTCGCTTCTTTCTGGTCCTTTTCTTCGTCGTGCGGCTGACCGAGTTGAATCGCACCGCCCTCTTGTACATAGTTGCGTGTATACATCGGGAATTCGACGACAACGTCTCCCTTAACCACAGCCTGACAGCCGAGACGAGAGCTCGTAGTGAGCTCCCACGCAGTGTCAAGACGATCCGCTTCGTCATCCTCCATTTCGCTGATGTTTTCCATCCCCTCGCGAACAATGAGGTGACACGTCGTACAGGCGCAGCTTCCACCGCACGCATGCTCCAGATGCAGACCGCTGTTTATTACGATGTCCAGAAACGATTCCGGCAAACCATGATCCTTATATTCCAGCTTGCCGTGCTCAAACTCCACGGTCTGTTCTGTCTTGTCTTGATGGATGAAGGTGACTTTAGGCATCAGACGTCTCTTACATTCTTCCCCGCCAGGGCTTCGCGTACGCTGCGGTTCATCACGACCTCGGCCAGCTGACGGGTCGCCTTGTTGAGCGCTTCGGTCTTCTGGAGCATGAGGTCGCGATCGGCCCCCCCAAGCGCAAGCTTCGCCTCTGAAAGTGCCTGGCCGATGCGCTCCCGTTCCCCAGGTTCAAACGTTTCAGCGACCAATTGATCAAAATCTGGTCGACGGAGCGACTTTTCGGTCGCATGAATCACCGTCTCCGCCTCATTACGCGCTTCGATGAGCAGACGTGCCTCAACGTCGGTCTCTGCATGCTCGAACGACTCGATAAGCATGCGCTCCACCTCTTCATCGGTGAGCCCGTACGATGGCTTGACCTCTATTGTCTGCTCGATAGCAGTGCGCAGTTCCTTCGCACTAACACTCAAAATGCCGTTCGCATCGATTTGGAAGTGGACCTCGATGCGCGGCATACCAGCGGGCATCGGCGGAATTCCGCGCAAGCGGAACCGCGCCAGGGACCGGCAGTCGGCCACCAGTTCACGCTCGCCCTGGAGTACGTGCACATCGACGGCCGTCTGATTGTCGGCAAACGAGGTGAACATCTCGCGCCCGCTTGCCGGAATCGTCGAATTCCGTAGAATGATCTTCGACATCACCCCGCCCATGGTCTCTATGCCAAGAGACAACGGTGTCACGTCGAGCAAGAGCATTTCACGGCGCCCGCTGACAAGAATGTCTGCCTGAACAGCCGCACCCAGCGCCACGACCTCGTCAGGATTCAAGTCCGAATGAGGTTTGCGGTCGAAAAGTTCGTGCACAAGACGGCGCACCAACGGAATGCGTGTCGATCCGCCCACGAGTACTACTTCCTCGATATCCTTCGGCCCGAGTCCAGCGTCAGTCAGCGCCTGGCGACACGGTCCCAGCGTGCGTTCAACAAGCGGCACAATCATGCGCTCGAAGTCAGCGCGCGTAATGCGCCGCCGGTACCCTTCAGGAATACCGACCACCGGTTCAACGCAAAGCTCGGTTTCCTCTTCACTGGAGAGATCCCACTTCGCCTGGATCGCAGCCTTTCGAATAACCTGTATCATCTCGGCGTTGCCGTCCTCCAGTGCAGCGCCAGCGATCTCTCGTCTCACCTCTGCAGTAAGCAGCGCATCGATGTCATCGCCCCCGAGATGCGTATCCCCGTTGGTGGACAGAACCTGGAACACGCCATCTTCAACCCTCAGAATGGACACATCGAACGTGCCCCCGCCGAAGTCGTACACCGCGATCGTCCCTCTGTCGCGTTCGGCCATTCCGTACGCGAGCGCCGCCGCAGTAGGCTCGTTGATAATACGCAACACCTCAAGACCCGCAAGTCGTCCGGCATCGCGTGTTGCCGTCCGCTGCGCATCATTGAAGTAGGCAGGCACGGTGATGACGGCACGGTCAATTTCGAAATCAAACTCGCCCTGTTCGCGGAAGTACTCCTCAGCGCGGCGCTTCAACTCCCGAAGCACGAACGCGGATATCTCTGGTGGCGTGAACTCCTGCCCTGCAACGGAGAGCCGTACGACACCGCCAGGATCGCCGCCGATCCCGAACGGTAGCAGGCTCGCATCCTCGTGTACATCCTCGATACCCTGGCCCATGAACCGCTTGACCGAGTACACCGTGCTAGCAGACGCGGTGAGCAAACGCCGCTGCGCCTCGCGGCCAACGATGACCGCTCCATCCCCGCCAATGAAAACGGTCGACGGCACAAGCGCGTCGCCAGACGCGTCTCGGATCACGAACGGCGCGCCGTCCTTAACACAGGCAACAAGACTATTCGTTGTACCAAGATCAATGCCAACGACCTTGCTCATGACACTCCCAGACCAGCCGCCTCACGATCAATGGTGGCGAGCAGGTTGTCGATGTACTTGCGCTCGAGCAATTGCTCGCGCAGTGCCGTAAGCGTGGCGAGGCGATCACCAGAGGGTGAACCAGCCTCACCGTCCCACCTGTCTCCCAGCTCACGGATCACACGCTCGTGCTCATCACGCTTCCGCTCAATGGGCGTCCGTGCCGCATCAAGACGGGAACGAAGGGCGTCCGTTTCGCCACCGGATTCCCGAAGCTCCCGGATCTCGTCGAGTTCCTCGTTGAGCGCGAACACCTCCTCAAGCAACGCCGGCGGCACCTGAACGCCACCTTCATCTGACGCTACCGAAGGTAATCCCTCTACGGCAAGTAGGTACTCGATGCGAGCCGACGGGTTCTTGAGAGTGCGATACGCATCGTTCAAGTACGATGATCGCTCCAAGCTGGCCAATCGCTCGGCAGGCGGTGCATTGTAGAAGTAGTCCGGGTGAAACTTTCGGCTCAGGTCAAGGAAACGTCGCTCAAGATCCTGAGAATCGACCCCGAGCCGCCGCGGCAAACCCAGGAACGAGAAATAGTCGCCCTGCCGGCTAAGCGCAAGAATCCGGCTACACTGCTGGCAGAAATGCTTGTCGACCGGTGAGCCCGCACCGCAATTACGGCATTCGAGCATCGACACAGAGCGCACTGGAATCGGTTCGGGAGTCATGAATGTGCGGGCCACCCCCCGCGGCGCGTCATGCGCCGAACGAGCTACCGCAGCCGCAAGTCTGTTTTGCGTTCGGGTTGTGAAAGACAAAACCCTGTGTGAGCAGCGCTGTGTCGTAGTCGAGTGTCGTTCCCTTGAGAAAAAGAAGGCTCTTGCGGTCGACGAACAGTTTAGCGCCGTCCAGTCCTTCAAAGACTTCGTCGCCGAGCCGCGGCTCCCGGTCCCACCCGAACGTGTAACTTAACCCTGAACATCCTCCGCCCTTAACGCCCACGCGGAGACCACCGTCGGTGATGCCTTGCTTGGCCATCAGCGACCGAATTTTCATTGCGGCAGTCTCACTAATCTCAATCATCCTCAACACCGCTCACCTTCCAACGGCCCACCCGCCCAAGGTATCTGGCACTGGAGCTTGGGTTTTCAGGTTCTCGGCTGGACCTGCGCATCAACGGCCGTACCCGGCTTGCTCTCCTCGCGCTTTTTCTTGTAATCCTCGATCGCTGCCTTGATCGCGTCCTCTGCGAGCACCGAACAATGAATCTTCACCGGCGGGAGCGCCAACTCAGTGACGATGGCCGTATTCTTGATTGCGAGCGCCTGGTCAACAGTCTTGCCTTTAAGCCACTCCGTCGCAAGGCTAGAACTGGCGATCGCCGACCCACATCCGAACGTCTTGAACTTCGCGTCATCTATGATGCCAGTCTCAGGGTTGATCTGCACCTGGAGCTTCATGACATCGCCGCATTCAGGCGCACCGACCAGACCAGTACCCACGTTCACGTCGTTCTTTGGAAGCGAGCCGACATTACGCGGATGTTCGTAGTGATCAATTACCTTGTCTGAGTAAGCCATATAATTCTCCTAGCCTAAAAATCTTAGTGTGCAGTCCATTGCATCTTCGAAAGGTCGACGCCTTCTTTCACCATCTCGTACAACGGCGACATTTCGCGGAGACGCCGCACGACGTCCGTGAGCTTATCCACGATGTAATCGACCTCCTCTTCCGTGCTCCACCGTCCAAGCCCAAACCGAATGGACGAATGTGCCAGATCGTCTCCAGCACCAAGCGCCTTCAGCACATACGAAGGCTCAAGGCTGGCAGACGTGCATGCGGAACCAGACGACACCGCAACGTCATTAATACCCATAAGCAACGACTCGCCCTCGACATACGCGAAGCTGATATTGAGGCTGTGCGGCAGCCGGTGCTCCATCGATCCGTTGATGTAGATCTCGTCAAGGTTCTGATGAAATTTTTCGTTTAACCGCTCCCGTAACGCGAGCAAGCGTGCAGTGTCGGCCACCATATCAGTCTGACAAATCTCCGCAGCCTTACCTAAACCTACAATTCCAGGTACGTTCAGCGTTCCTGAGCGCATACCGCGCTCGTGACCACCACCGCTGATCTGCTCTGTCAGTAGCACCCGCGGATTGCGGCGACGCACATACAGCGCCCCAATGCCTTTTGGGCCGTACATTTTGTGGGCGGAGAGTGATACCAGATCGGCGTTTATCTGATTAACGTCGAAGGGCACCTTGCCGACCGCCTGCACACCGTCGGTATGAAACAGGATCCCCTTCTTCCTGGCGATCGCACCAATCTCGGCCATCGGCTGGAGCACACCGATCTCGTTATTGGCGGTCATGATCGTGATCAGGATCGTCTTGTCTGTGATCGCCTCACGGAGCTCGTCCAAGTCGATACGCCCGTCCTTCTGAACCGGAAGGTAAGTGACGCGCCCCCCCTGTTTTTCGAGCCTCTTGCACGTATCGATCACGGCCTTGTGTTCGGTCACGCACGTAATGACGTGGTTGCCCTTCTCCCGATACATCTCCGAAACGCCTCTGATGGCCAGATTGTTAGACTCTGTGGCTCCGCTAGTGAAAATAATCTCTTTCGGCTTGGCGCCGATGAGATCCGCCACTTGCTTACGGCCCTTATCCACCGCCTCTTCCGCAGCCCATCCGAAAGCATGATTACGACTCGCCGAGTTACCAAAATTTTCGGTGAAATACGGCAACATGGCCTCAAGCACCCGCGGATCCACGGGTGTCGTGGCGTGATAGTCCATGTAAATCGGAAGCTTCATCGTTTTATTACCGCGGCGTGCGCCATCGGCGCCTGCACCGCATCACTGTCTGCCGCCATCTCGGCAATGGTTACCGTGTCTAGAGTCGCTACAATGCGCTCTCGAATCTGCCAGAGCGGATCACGGACGCTGCACTTGCTGTACTGATCACAATCGTCGTTATCCGTCGAACAAGCCGTCACCATGAACGGTCCGTCAATCGCCTGGATCACATCGGACACACTGATCGCCGCAGGCAAACGGCTCAGCATGTAGCCACCCCGCGCGCCCTGCGTCGAGCTCAATAATCCGGCCCGCACGAGCCGCTGAAGCACCTTGGCCATCAACTCAAGCGGAATGCCGTATTCCTCGGCAATCTCTCGCGCGCTCGTCGATGAGGGCCCATCCGGCAGAGCCAGATGCCTCACGGCCATCAGTGCGTAGTCGGCTTTTTTAGATAGTCGCAGCATGCCTTCCCAGTGGAACTAGTGCCGTTCCGTAACCATCACTCCGGCGTAAAACCCGACTTCAATAGTCGCATTTTATACGTTCTCGGCGAATTCCGTCAAATCGGTCGATGCTCTAGAGGCAGCCCCCTCCGTGAGGGGGGGGGGCGATAGCTTCCGTCCACGCCGGCGGACAGGTCGCGCACTAGCAACGCCTCTAGTACTTCGGTTGACTTGGGTCAACGGTGTCGATCCACTCCAACACGCCACCCCGAAGATTTGTGACCTTAGAAAACCCAACTGATCGCAAAAAGTCCAGGGCCTGCGCACTGCGACCACCCATCTTGCACATGACCACGACCTCGCGCTCAGCGTCCAGCTCTTGATGGCGCCTGGGCAACTCGCCAAGCGGAATCAGCGTCGACCCCGGTACACGGTTGATCTGGTACTCGTTCGGTTCCCGCACATCGAGAACAAAAACGTCGTCGCCGGCATCCAGCCGCCGTTTCAGCTCGACGGGCGTCGTCTCCCACTGGTTGCCGGTCGCTCCTGCGGGCTGGGCCGGTGGTTCCGGCCGGATACCGCAGAATTGCTCGTAGTCGATCAGCTCCGTAACAGTCGGATTCGTCCCGCATACCGGGCATTCCGGATCCTTCCGTAATTTCAACTCGCGGAACCGCATCTTGAGTGCGTCGTAGATCAGAAACCGACCGACAAGTGGCTCGCCAACTCCGAGCATCAGCTTAATTGTCTCGGTCGCCTGAATCACACCGATAATGCCCGGCAACACACCGAACACGCCACCCTCCGCGCAGCTAGGTACGAGTCCTGGCGGTGGCGGCTCTGGATAGAGGCATCGATAGCAGGGGCCACCCTCGGTCGCAAAAACGGACGCCTGACCTTCAAACCGAAAAATACTGCCGTACGCGTTGGGCTTGCCGCTGATAACACATGCATCGTTCACCAGATACCGCGTCGGGAAATTATCCGTCCCATCGAGGATGACGTCATATGACTCGAACAACTCCAGCGCATTCTCCGACGACAGAAGAGTTTCGTACGTATCGACCTCGACATGCGGGTTGAGCGCCCGCAGGCGATCTTTCGCCGACACCAGCTTCGACCGACCGACGTCCGGCGTTCCGTGCAACAACTGTCGCTGCAAGTTACTGAAGTCGACCACATCGAAATCGACGATGCCGATGCGACCGACACCGGCGGCTGCCAGGTACATCGCAGCTGGCGATCCCAGTCCTCCGGCACCAATGCAAAGCACGCTGGAGGCTTTTAGCCTCCGCTGCCCATCCACGCCGACTTCCGGCATGATGAGATGGCGACTGTAGCGCTGAATCTCTTCCTGTGACAAATCGGGCAGAGACTGATCGTCTGTGCCAACCGTAGCGCTTCCCATCGAAGGCGAAGGCGCCTCCGACACCGGAGCGCCGCCGGCCACCGACGGTACGATGCTGAGCTCGTCGCCAGGCTTCACTGGCGTTGCCTCACGCTCCAGATATCGAATGTCCTCGTCATTCAAATACACGTTGACGAAATTCCTCAAACGGCCATCGTCCGCATAGAGATGCTTTTTAAGTCCGTCGTGACGCGTTGTCAGATCGGCAAGTAACTCACCGACGGTGTTACCGTTGACCTCGACCGACTCTTTTTTGTCAGTGAAGGTTCGGAGAGGGGTTGGAATGTGAATTGTGTTCGGCATTGGTCAGGTCTTCCTGGTCGAAAGCGGAACGATCGTCCTTCAAACGCCACGAAGTCATGGCTTCGGGAACGCCTCCGCAGACTGAAACGATAACGTACGAAAAAAACGGCCACGCATGATCGAGGTCGTACTGAGATGGACGTGCCGGATGGTCAGGATGCGAGTGATAAAATCCGAGCAATTCAGCTCCACCCGCCGCCGCCCGCCGCTCGGCTTCGCGGTAGTCGCCTGGCTGCACGCGAAACCGTCGCCGAGGGCCCTCTTCCGTCATGTTGGGTAGCGCGTACGTATGGGTTACCACCCCGTCGCGACCGATAAGCGCCCCGCAGCACTCGTCGGGATACGTCTCTGAACCGTGGGCCCGGATAGCGTCGGAAATACCCGGTTGAAGCGTAAGAGCCATCACTGGGATCCTCCGTTTCCGGATTCACCCCAGAAACGCTCCGACAGGTACTTCTCACCGCCATCACAAAACACCACGACGATGACTGCGTCTGACGCTCCCTCAGCCACGCGCAACGCGCCTGCCAAATTCGCACCGCTCGAGATACCAACAAACAATCCCTGACGGGCAAGCTCTCGCGTCAACTCGAACGCCTCCTCAGTGCCAACGCCCACGTCCTCGTCGGCCAGCGTCGAGTCGTAAATCCCCGGCACAATCGCGGTGCTCATGTGCTTCAGCCCCTCTAAGCCATGAAGCGGCGAATTAGGCTGGATCGAAACTAGACGAATCGACGGCTTGAACTCGCGCAACCGGCGGCCCGCACCAACGAACGTACCGCTGGTGCCAAGTCCAGCTACGAAATGGGTCACCCGACCATCCGTCTGCTCGATAATTTCTGGCGCTGTCGTATCGTAGTGCGACAGCCAGTTACCCTCATTGTTGTACTGGTCCGAATAGAAGTACACATCGGGTTCCGCCTTATACATCTCCCTAGCCCTAACGATCGCGCCGTCAGAACCCTCCATCGGATCCGTAAACACCACGTCCGCGCCAAACGCGCGGAGGATGCGCTTGCGTTCCAGCGTGACATTGGAAGGCACGCACAGGCGCACTCTGTATCCACGCTCGGCGCCAATCATCGCGTACGCAATACCCGTGTTCCCTGACGTCGCATCCAGCAAGATCTTGTCGCGAGTCAGCGCGCCTGACCGTTCACCCTCAAGAATCATTCGAAACGCTGGCCGATCCTTGACGGAGCCGCCAGGGTTCCTCCACTCCGCCTTCGCCCAGAGCTCGACATTGCGGAGCCCGCTCTCAAATCTCGACAGCCTGACAAGCGGTGTATTGCCTATCAGATCGACGATGGACGAAGAGGCTCGTGGGAGCCCAAGGTGAGCACCTGACATATACGACTATTAAGGTCTTAATTTACACGACTCCGGCGAACGATCTCCAGCTTCCTTCGCGCCCTGCCCGCTTTCCTCGTTCGCTCTACCCGTCGCATCACTGGATCCTCGCCTGCGCGTCCCTGATTTCCAGATCGCCCAAATCAAGCGCGCGCAAACCTTCTTCAATAGCCGCGCGGTTGCCCACAGCGATAACGATAAAAGCCTCGGGCACTAGATAGCGCCGAGCGACATCAAGCGCCTGCGCCGCAGTCACCGCACTTACCTGTCCTGCGTACTGAGTGTAGTAGTCGAGACCGAGGTTGTACACAAAGATGTTCGAAAGACTACCCACGGCGCCCAGACTAGTTTCAAACGCGCCGGGTAACGAGTTGACCATCGAATCCTTGGCCTTCTGCAGTTCTTCTTCCCCCATCGGCGCTGCCGCCATGCCCGCAATCTCTTTGAATATTTCCGTCACCGACGCGGCTGTCGCGTCCGTGCGCACGCCTGCTCCTGACATAAACGGTCCGGCATCTCGACGAAACACAAAAGCCGAAAACGCACCGTAAGCGTAGCCATGCTCCTCTCGAAGGTTCATGTTGATGCGGCTCGAAAACAGCCCCCCCAGCGCCATGTTCATTACCTGCAGTGCGCGAAAGTCCGGCGACGAACGCGCTGCACCGATGCTAGCGACGCGCAACTGGGTCTGCGGAGCACCAGGCTTGTCGACGATGATCACGCGCGCAGACGTTGTCTCCGGTTCTCCGAGCGTGACCGGTACTCGCACATCGCCCTCCCAGGCACCAAAAACCTTCTCGGCCAGCACACGAAGTTCGGCCATCGAGATATCACCCGCGACAATCAGCGCGGCATTTCCGGGCACGAAGTACCGCTCCCAGAACGCGACCATATCGTCGCGCATCAATCCCCGTAGAGACGATTCAGTTCCGATCTCCGTGTAGCCGTACGGGTGCCGTGGTCCGTACAACGCAGCCGCCATGACCTCGGCAGCCACCCGTCCGGGGTTATCACGCCCCTGGACGAGTTCCCCAAGACGACTCGTGCGCTGCCGCTCGATCTCTTCGGCTGGAAACGAAGGGCGGAGAGCGACATCGACCATTAAGTCCAGCGTAGCCTCGAAGTTCTTCAGCAGCGATCGCGAACGCACCGTCATCGCATCCATCGTGCTGCCCGTAGTCAGTGTCGCACCAAGACTGGCCACTTCGTCTGCAATCTCCAACGCGCCACGGGTGGTCGTACCTTCATCGAGCATCTCGCCCACGAAGCTAGCCAGACCGACTTTGTCGAGGGGGTTGGCATCACTACCGGTTCTGATCACAAGATTGGCGGCAACCATCGGAACGCCGCTCCGCTGATTGAGCAGCAGCGTGAGCCCGTTGGGAAGTGTGGTCAACTCAGGCGTCGACAACTCGACGAGCCGCGCGGGGCCAGGTTCCGGTACCTCAAAACGCCACGGCTCGTCCTCATTGATCGATGCACTCTCATCACCAGGCTCCGACGCCTGGGCCGTCGCAGCCTGGGGCGATGCATCCGGCGTCGGCTCCTGAACAGTCTCTGGTTCCCCTGGCACTGCGTAGAGTACAACCCGACTGTTCGGTCTCAGATAGCGGCGCACGAACGCCTGCGCGGAGGCAGGCGTGACAGCTCGGTAGCGCTGGATGTCCTCCTCAAGAAAGTCTGGCGTCCCCAGATAGTGGTTGTATGAATTCAGTCGATCGGCGACACCGCCGAACCCACCCAAGCGCTCAAGACCGCCAATGATCTGCGTCTCGATCGTATTTCGCGAGCGCTCAACTTCACGGAGTGCAGGCGGTGCAATCCTCAGCGCAGCAAGCTCCTCCTCGATCGCAATTTCCAGCTCCTCGGCGGTATGTCCCGGGCGCGCGGTCGCCACAATTTGAAAGACCGACCCGAGCGTAAGCGACTGCTGATACGCAGCTACGTTCTGCGCGATCTGTTTCTCGTACACCAGCGCTCTGTAGAGGCGACTCGACCGACCGGCACCAAGAATACCGCTGACGATGTCGGCGTCGGCATCACCCGGCTCGAAAATGGGCGGCGTGAGCCACGCCATTGAAACACGCGGAAGTTCCACACGCGCCCTCACGACCCGCCTGCGCTCAGCAGTAATCGATGGCGTCTCCACATCAACGGCCGGGACGGCGGGACCGCGCTTGAGCGTGCCGAAATACTTTTCCACAAGGGCCTTCGCCCTTGCCGGCTCGAAGTCCCCAACAATCGCCAGGCTCGCATTGTTCGGCGCGTAGAACTGCCGGAAGAATCGATTCACGTCGTCCAGCTTCACCGCCTGGATATCTTCGTGCGATCCGATCACGTCTCCATAGTAGGGATGCCCTTCTGGAAACAGCGTCTGCACCAGTGCTTCCTGGGCAAGCCCGTACGGGCGATTTTCGACGCTTTGGCGGCGCTCATTGCGAACAACGTCTTGTTGGTTCGACAGCGCGGCCTGGTCGATCTTCTCAAGCAAGTACCCCATACGATCGGACTCAAGCCACAGCGCCAGTTCGAGCTGGTTGGCTGGCACCGTCTCGAAGTAGTTGGTCCGATCCTGGCTCGTCGTGCCATTGAGATCACTGGCACCCGCAGCTTCCAGCAGACGGATGTGAGAATCCTCCGGCACATGCTTCGAACTCTGGAACATCATGTGCTCGAAGAGATGGGCGAATCCGGTACGTCCCGGCTCCTCGTTAACCGGCCCGACGTGATACCAAAGGTTGACGGCCACCATCGGCAGTTGGCCATTCTGGCTCAAAATGACCTCGAGACCGTTCGGCAACGTATATTTCTCGAACGGCAAGCGAGGAATATCAGCCATCGATGCCGGCCCCTGTGCCCGCGGCGTCGTGACACTCACCATTACGAAAGCACCAGCGACAACCATGGTGCAGAGCAGACGGATAGATACACGTCGAGGCATGAATCACTCCTAGGCTTGAACATTAGAAAGACTAGCCCACAGATACCAGCAGGCCACGGATCGGTACGGACGCCATGATTCGCCGAGCCGCGACAGTCTAGTCGGTGAGGGAATGTTACGAAATTGATAGGCACGTTGCACAGCCTTGTTAATACCGAGGTCGCCCAGGGGAAGGACATCGGGACGATGCAAGCGGAACATGAGAAACATTTCGGCCGTCCATCGGCCGATACCCTTGACCTGCGTCAACGCCTCAATCACCGCTTCGTCGGGCATCGCATCGAGCGCTTCGAACACCAGCGACCCGTCGGTAACGTGCGCGCCGAGCGCTCTCAGATAACTGACTTTTTGACTGCTGAGACCCGCGCCACGCAGTTGCGCGTCCGATACTTCGGAAAGAGCCCCCGTTGACGGCACACCGCCAAGTAGCGCGTCGACCCGTGACGCGATCGTCGAGGCCGCTCTGGTCGACAACTGCTGCGAAATGATGGCGTGCACCAGGGCCTGGAACGGATCGGTGCGCTGCGAGCTAGCCAAACCACACGCTCCGTGACGCCGCATCAAATCGCGGAGAACGGGATCACGACGAGCCAGCGTCCGACAGGCGACGGCGTAATCGACAGGTTGACCGGTCACAAGAGACATGACTGATTATTTTAGTGCTGCGCGGACCACAATCGGACACGGCGCGTGTGCACTTCGTAATTATTGTGATCTCCCGGCAACGATTTCAGTTGGGGCGTGACACAATGGCCCGCCGTGGAGATTTCCATTGTCCGGAACCGAGTGAACCGCGCGATCGAGGTAGCTCGGGAGCGAGCGCAGCAGCGCCGCCAGCGGGTGGCGACCGCCGAAGGCGCATACGACACGTTCCTTAAGGACGTGGCAATCCCTGTAACCCGTCTTGTGGCCAACAGTCTCAAGGTCGAGAATCACCTGTTCACGGTCTTCACGCCGAGCGGTGGGCTGCGCCTCGCCTCCGACCGCTGGCGAGATAACTACGTGGAGTTTACGCTCGATACATCGGCGGATCCGCCGCAGGTCATCGGGCGCATCAGTCGCTCCCGGGGCTCTCGTACCTTAGACGAGGAACGACCGCTCAAACTCGGAGCCCCAGTCGACGACGTGTCAGAGGACGACGTCCTGACTTTCCTGCTCGACGTGCTCCAGCCGTGGTTGGAACGGTAACCCAAGGGTCTCCTTGGAAGGCGTCTTATCAGTCGAATGGAACAGGCGCAAGAGATCATGCCTTGACAATGCCTGGACCTCAACCATAATTGGCACGCGGCGAGCGACCAGCAGAGCGCCAGGTCGTGGCGATGTCTTCCCGTTCGTTTATCCGCAAAGTGACTCGTGCCTGTTGGCGCGGTTGGATTCACCGTAAATCCAGGTTGGGACTATGAGTGCAATCATCCTCGCGGTAAGCGGCCTTGTGGCCGTCGGTCTAGGCTATCGCTTTTACTCGAAGTTCATAGCCGAGAAGATCTATCAACTCGACCCGAACTTTGAGACGCCATCCCACACGATGCGAGACGACGTAGACTTCGTTCCCACGAACCGAGTCGTCTTGTGGGGTCACCATTTCACCGCTGTCGCTGGGGCTGCGCCAATCATCGGACCGGCCATCGCGGTCATCTGGGGATGGGGGCCTGCCTTCCTTTGGGTCATCGGCGGCACGATCTTCTTCGCCGGTGTCCATGACTTCGGAGCGATCTGGGCAAGCGTTCGAAATAAGGGAACTTCGGTCGGAGCGCTCACCGGTGAGGTTGTGGGACCAAGGGCACGCACCCTTTTCATGATCGTGATTTTTCTCCTGCTCCTGATGGTCAACGCCGTCTTCGCCGTCGCAATCTCCAATGCCCTGGTGGCCACGCCGAGCGCGGTGATTCCGGTCTGGAGCGCCATCGCCGTCGCCGTTGTAATCGGTGTGCTGATCTACCGAGTAGGCGTCCCGATCTTGTGGCCAACGATTGTGGGCACAATCATCCTGTATGCCGTGATCTACCTCGGTGAGGCGATCCCGATCGCACTGCCGGAAACCCTACTCGGCCTCTCGCCAGGCCCGCAATGGATCCTGATCCTCTTTGCCTACGCGATGGTCGCGTCGCTGCTCCCAGTCTGGCTGCTCCTCCAGCCGAGGGATTACATCAATGGCATCCAGCTCTTCATTGGACTCGGCCTCCTCTTTGGGGCAGTCTTCATCGCCAATCCCACGATCGTGGCGCCTGCGTTCAACACCAACGTGCCAGAGGGCACGCCCCCACTTTTCCCGCTTCTCTTCGTAACAATCGCATGTGGGGCAATTTCCGGGTTTCATGGCCTGGTCTCCTCGGGCACTACCTCCAAACAGCTCGACAAGGAAACCGATGCTCGATTCGTCGGCTATTTGGGCTCGGCGGGGGAAGGGTTACTCGCCCTCGTCGTCATTATCGCCGTGTCGGCCGGTTTCGCGTCGCTCGCGGAATGGGAGGCCACGTATTCAGCATTCGGCACAACGGGTATCGCCACCTTCGTCGCAGGAGGCGCCAACATCATCTCGTCCGGAACCGGTCTCTCGACGGAGTTCGCGGGGACTCTGCTCGCCGTCATGGCAGTGTTATTTGCCGGGACAACGATGGATGCCGGGGTGCGGCTCCAGCGCTACATCGTCCAGGAATGGGGAACGATCTATAAGATTCCCGCTCTGCAGAACGGTTATGTCGCGACATGCCTCGCCGTCACCGCATGTGTCGCGCTAGCCTTCGGCGCCGGTGGCGCCGACGGTCAGGGTGGCATGCTCATCTGGCCGCTGTTCGGAACGACGAATCAGCTCTTAGCAGGCCTGACCCTGCTTGTGGTCAGCGTCATGCTGGTCAAGCTAAGACGAAGGTACATCTTTACTCTTGTGCCGATGGTGTTTGTTACGTCAATGTCATTCCTTGCGGCGCTATATCAGCTCTGGGATCTGTTCGCGAGCGGCCAGTACATGCTTGCGGGGCTCGACCTCGTGATCGTGGTCGCGTCGATCTTCGTGCTCCTGGAATCGGCAGCCGCGTTCACCAGAGAGAGGCGGGCCGCAGACGCATCCACAAGCGCGGCAGCGTCCGCGAGCTGACGCAATTGGCGTGGGCTGACGTCAGGAAGACTCTGCGCCAGGGGGCCTATCTGGCCTCAGAGTTCTATCACGCCCCGTATCGAGGGGCTGTCGCACGCGCCAAACGCGACGAGGACGATCTCTTCATGCTCCTGGTTTTCTCCGAGATGATGGGCATCCCGAACCCGGCAACCTACTACACTCTTGAGCTGCAACCGATCTTGCTCGAACGGTTCCATACATGGCACACACGCATGGGCATGGAGCATTCACCCCTCGACGATTTCAGATGTTGCTGACCACCGTTCGCTTCCTTCCGTGCCCTCACGGCCGAAAGCTCCTCACGCAGGGGCGATAGTCCTCGGTGCATCGCCTCCTCGACCGCCGCATTATTTTCGTGGGTGGCAAAGGCGGTGTCGGCAAAACTACGACCGCTGGTGCCTTGGCCCTGATGGCCGCCGATGCTGGTCGCGCGACATTGCTGGTCTCGACCGATCCCGCGCATTCACTTGGAGATGTCTTCGATACACAGGTCGGGAGTACCGAGACGGCGCTCAGTCCGAATCTGACAGGTATGGAGATCGACCCGGAGGGAGAGGCCGAGCGTCACATCGACACGGTCAAGGCCAGCATGAAGTCTCTGGTCACGCCGAAGATGTACGACGCAATCGATCGGCAGATGGAACTGGCCCGCCACTCCCCAGGCACCATGGAGGCGGCCCTCCTCGAACGTATGGCCGACTTGATGGTCGACGCCAAGCGTCGCTTCGATCTGCTGATCTTCGACACGGCGCCCTCGGGTCACACCATCCGCCTGCTGTCGTTGCCGGAAGTGATGGCCGCCTGGAGTGACGGAATGCTCGGATATCGCGACCGGTCGCAAAAACTCGGCACGCTCCTCACAATGCTCGGCAGGGATCAGGCGGCTGAAGATGAGTTCGGGGTTCTCGGCGGCGCCACCGAGGCGCCGGACAACAGCCGCGACGGTCGCATCCACGACATCCTCCTGGCGCGTCGGCGAAAATTTCATCGAGCGCGGGCTCTGCTGACCGACGCCAACATCACCGCGTTCCTGCTCGTGATCAACGCGGAACGACTACCGATCCTTGAAAGCAAGAAAACGCTGGACCTCCTCAAAACATTCGACGTCCCGGTTGCAGGCATGATCGTGAACCGCCTGCTGCCGGCGAACGCGGAGGGTGCGTTCCTGCGGAAGCGAAGACTCCAGGAGAGCCGGTACCGGGACGAAATCGACCGTACGTTCTCAGAGCTTCGGCGGTTCTATCTTGAGCTCCTGCCACACGACGTCCATGGGATCTCGACGCTTCGAGAGATCGGAGCGTCGCTGGCGACGCAACTGGACCACGCGGATGGACCTGGATAGCGCTCCCAGGCTAGACACGGCCCGTAAATCGAACCGACGGTTTCGCTTCACGCGCGGGCAGCCGCCGAACACGCAGCGACATCGGTGGAATCCAGGCGTGATCGCCGCGTCAGGAAACCCGGAGCAGGCCTCGCATCATGAGCCGATGGGGACGACATTCGTACTGGTAGGTGCCTGGCGTCTCCGGGACGTCGAAGATGACCTCGGCTGACTCGTTCCAACGGAGAGCATCCATGGCTACTGCAACGGCGGGAACGACGAAGTCGTGAGTCATCCCTCGATTCTCGTTCCGCAGCACGATGCGCACGCGCTCGCCGGCCTTCACCTCGATCGTCGGATTCGGCGTGCTGGTGTCTCCCTCAATGTAGAACGCCATGCCCCTGGCAACCAGGGTGACTTCTCGTGTCGGCGTGCTGGTCAACGCGGGCAGTGCTACCGCCAGGAACAGCACCGCCATGATCGGCACCGCCGTCTTGAACAGCACAGCTGTCGACACGTGATGGCCAAGAATGCTCATCCGACTAGCATCCCGGTGACGTACATCACCGCAAACCCGGCAAACAGACCCGCGAGCACTGGACCGGTCGCGAGCATCCGCGCAACGGAGCCCTCTCGCGTCATCTGCCGCACGATTTGACCGACAACTTGTGCGATCGCGCCTACGCCGATCGCCAAGAACAGCACCGACCACACCGGAGAGTAGACAAAGCCACCCACCCAGGCTCCAGCGATTGTCGGGACGCCGCCGATCAACCCCAGCTTCGCGAGGTCCGCCACAGAGACGCGCTCGCGGTCCCGCGCCAACGGTGCCACGATTGCCAGCCCTTCGGTGGTGTTGTGCAGCGTGAAGCCGACAATCAGCAGCGTACCGAGCGCCGCCTCTCCAAGTGCGAATGCCGATCCGATCGCGAGTCCCTCGCCGAAATTATGGAGACCGATACCGACGGCAATCAGCAGCGCCAGCACCCATCCGCTCCGGCCCGCATCCGCCTCCCGTCGGCGCGCGCGCAGCCACGCGCCGACGCCTTCGAGCAGCAGATAGGCACCCGCCGCGACCAGCGCGAACAGGACGACGCCCTGAAAGGACTCCGGCAGCATCTCCGCCGACTCGAGCCCCTCGCTGGCCCCGTCGACAAGCAGAAACGCGAGCAGGCCGACGGTCAAGGCCAAGAGGAAGTCGGTCCCGCCGGCCGAGAGGCGCTTAAGGAACGGGAACCACAGCAATCCGATTGCGACGGGAATCACGCCGACGTAGAGGCCGATGAGCGTAAAGATACCGAAGAAGCGAGCATCGGGCCTAGGGGTTTCGACGGCCACGGAGATCTCATGCTCGAACGCCGTCCCGGTCGATGTCAGGACCTTGACGAGGTGCGCGTCCCCGTCCACCCACGGATATGGAATGCGCAGCGTCGTCCGTCCCAGATGCCCCAGTTCGACGCCGCTGTCGGCGGTGAAGGTCCAGAACGCCTCGTCGACCTGAACCTGCGCAATCGTGACATGATCCGGTCCATCGTTCAGGACGCTGGCTACGATGAAGCCGGGTTCCAGCACAACGCGCTGGAACGTCAAGCGCTCCACGGGCGGATAGTCGTCGCCGCGCACTGCTTCTGCCGGCCCAGACCGCACGATCAGGACTAGGAGCGTTCCAAGTAGCGCGAGCGGCAGCACCGCGAGGACTACACGGCGCATCACGTTGCCGGCGCCCCTGCGCGGAAAAATCCCATCCACCCCAGCTCGGCGAACTCACTCTGATGCGCGTGGAACATGAAGTCGCCCGGGTACCGGAACGTGGTTTCCAGGATCGCGCGCTCCCCCTGACACAACATGATGGTGTCGGTGCGTTCACTGGACGCCAGAGAGGTGCCGGTCCGATACACGTCGAAAAACATCCCGTGCAAGTGGAAGCTGTTGACCGGGTCGAACTCGGTGAGGTTCACCAGGTACACCCGCACCAGTTCGCCCACGGTGACCCGAATAGGCTCGCGCACGTAGGCGTTGGCCACAGTGTTCACCGCGTAAACCTCATTCTCGGCATCGAACGTCGTGTCGAAAGCGTTCATCACCATGACGAACTCGTCGGCGGGCGGGCGACTGCCGCTCGTCTCCCTGGGGTCGATGATCACCACACCGTACAGGCCCTTGTGAATGTGCCGCTTCAGCGGCACCGTGTGACAGTGGTAGAGATGCACGCCGAACGGGTCGGCATCGAACTCATAGACGAACGACTCGCCCGGCGCCACCTCCTGACCCGCGAGCGCTCCATCCATAGCGGGCGCATGCCAGCCGTGAAAGTGGATGGAGTGTGGGTGAGAACCGAGATTCCGGAACGTGACTCGGATCCGATCGCCCTCCGTCGCGCGGATCGTCGGCCCCGGCACCTGACCGTTGTAAGTCCAGGCTGGAAAGAACATTCCCGGCGCGATCTCGATTTCGCGGTCTACCGCGAACATCTCGTACTCCCGCAGCATGGTGCCATCGGGACGGGGCGTCTCCTGGTAAAACCGCGCGCGCTCGTCCGGCGGCAAGTCATCGAAGTTCCACGCCTTCAGATATGTCGTCGGATTGAACCCGTCCGGGGCCGGGCTGCCCACCGTACCCATGACGTGGGCGCCGTGCGGCGGGTGCAGCGCGCCGCCACTCCCCTGACCCGACAGACGGGCAGCGCCGACAACGCCGCTGGCCAGTGAAGCAAGCCCGGTGGCACGAAGCCACGCCCGGCGTGTAAACGACATACTAGACATTTTGAGTAGTCGAAAATACTTCACCGTTGACACTAAAGTCAATAATAGTCCGGTCAAACTCATGTGTTAGACTTCACGAAATGCTGCCATCCAGCACAGTTGAGAACTATCTGAAGGCGATCTACCTCGGCGTCGCGTCTCTCAGCCGCCCGCAACGCCTGCTACCGATGGGACAGCTGGCCGGCGCCCTAGGGGTCGCTCCTGGCACCGCCACCACGATGGTGAAAACGCTCGCCGAGGCTGGCCTCGTAAAATACGAGCCGTATACAGGCGTTGCCCTGACTGAGGCCGGCGAGAAACTCGCCGCGCTGGTGGTCCGGCGCCACCGCGTGGTCGAAGTTTTCCTAGTCCAGGTCATGGGGTACCGATGGGACGAGGTGCATGACGAGGCCGAACACCTGGAGCACGCCGTCTCCGACCGCCTGGTTGATCGAATGGACGAAATGCTCGGGCGACCAGAAGTCGATCCCCATGGGGACCCCATCCCTGACCAAAAAGGTGTGGTTAAACCACAACCGGCGCAGACGCTCCTCACCTGTCCGCTGAACACACAAGTTACGATTACGCGCGTAATCGACCAGGACGAGAGCTTTCTGCAATTCATTGAGAACCACCATCTGAAGCCTGGTCAATCGATTGAGGTCGAAGACCGCGACTCGGCGTCCGACAGCGTTCGTGTGCGAGGCAAGGACGAGCAGCGAATCACTATCGGAACCCGTGCCGCATCAAAGATCCTGGCGCAAGGCGCCGTGACCGTAATGGTCCTGCTGGCGTTCGCCACGTCCGCACTCGGGCAATCGTCACCGCAAGTCGCTCCGTTTGCGATCATGGACAACTCGTTTCTAGTTGAAGAAGCGTTCAATCAAGAGCCCGGCATTTTCCAAAACATTGCGACATTACGCCGTGGGAACGACGACACCTGGGAGGCAGCGTTCACCCAAGAATGGCCGCTGTTCACCCAAACACACCAGCTGTCGTTCACGGTGGGGGCTCTCGGCATCGACGATCAACATGGTCTAGATGATCTAATCATCAACTATCGCTGGCAGGCCTCGATGGAGAGCACCTCCGTACCGGCGTTCTCCCCAAGGGTGTCGATCATTCTGCCGACTGCGAATACGTCCAAAGGTCTTGGAGGGGGCGGAATGGGCTGGCAGGTCAACCTACCATTCAGTAAGCAGTTCAACGAAACGTACGTCCACTGGAACGCGGGCTTCACCCATACGCCCACAGCAGAAGGTCCTCTGCGTCACCACAACCTCTTTACTCCGCATCTGGCCCTGAGCACGATCCGCCGGCTGCGCCCGATGTTTACGCTAATGCTCGAATCGGTCGTTGAGTGGGAACAATCCGTTAAGGGGGACACGACGCGCCGCGATATGATTTGGACTCTCTCACCAGGGTTCCAAACCGGGTGGAACGTGGGCGACACACAAACGATCGTCGGTGCCGCACTTCCGGTCGCCGTGTTAGACGGAGACCCCACCGTAGGCGTGTTTGGATACCTCTCTTACGAACTGCCGTTCATGCGCACTCAGCCGTAAACCGCTCGATGATGCCAACCAGGTTACGAGCGTTGGCGGCGATCCATTCCTCGCCCGTCAAATCCTCAACGGCGAACGTCGCATAGCCGTAGCCGTAGGCCGCCATGCAGCATCGGCTCGACGCCCTTTGAGCTGTCTGGTGATCAAACGTCGAGTCCCCTACAAGCAGTGTGTGAGAGGCAATGGCCCCGGCCCGCTCCATCAGGTCAAACAGCGCCGTTGGATCTGGTTTCCGAGGCAGCGGACCGTCTCCGCCGACGACATCATCAAATAAATCCCGCAATCCGAGGCCTTCGAGAATGCGCTCGCTCGGGCCCTGTGCCTTGTTCGTCAGTACCGCGACATGCCCGTGCTCTCTAGCCATACGCACAACGTCAGACACGCCGTCGTAGAGCCGAGTGTGGCGCAGAAGACGACTGCCATACACATCCATAAATCGTGAGAGCGCTACTGGTGGGCCACCTGGCACGTCGCTGACACCTGCAGTCCCCAGCGCTCGTCGAACAAGCTGTGCAGCACCTCCACCAACCATCCGACCGATGACTTCTTCGGGCAACGGCACACCACCCAATTCGGCGATCAACTGATTCGCTGACTCGGCGAGGTCACGTTTAGAGTCGACCAACGTGCCATCCAGATCGAACGCGATCAACCGGTGTAGCTGGCCCATGAGGACGGTGTCTCCCAGAGAGTCACACGCTCGACGGCAAGTCCTCGCTCGCAAGACACGTCGAACAACAACTGCGCGATACGCTCAGCAGTGGGGTTGCTGTCAAGTAAATAGACCGGCTCACCGAGCGCCTGAAGGGGCTTCACCAAAGGGTCGTCATGACGCAGGATCATCCGATGATCGAGTTCGCGATCGATCCATTCCTTGACCAGGCGCTTGATGACGCCGAAGTCGATCACCATATCGCGAGAATCCAGCGTCTCGGCACGCACCTCGATCTCGGCAACGGCATTGTGGCCATGGAGGTGCCGGCAAACACCGTCGTGATCGAGCAACCGATGTCCGTAGCAGAAGTCGATGCGTTTGGTAACCGAGTACATACGCAGCCATTTTAGCTAAATGACGACGTCCACTGCGCGCGTTTCTGGTGAGCTGGATAATGGCGGAGATACTCGGATGCGTTACGCGGCGGGTCTTCGTCGATACACTCACTCACCGTCAACCAACAGCGCAACGGTTGAAAAAATCTGGCTCGGCAGAACAAGTCACCGGCGGCGAACGAGATCACGGCTAGGCTATACCGTCGCCTGCCCAGTCTACGTTCACGTGAAGTTTTCGCCCAAGTAACGGTAGCGGCGCCTGACGGAACAGTCCAGTATCGACGCGTCTCAACAACCTCCTGAATCCCTGCTCTGCCGGCGCCGTCAACACCAGCACGCCGCCGCTTTCGGCAGCCGGAAACCCGTGATCGTCAAGAAAGTCGTGATCCAGCGTGATGAGTGTCCGACCGAGCTCACGCGCACGCCAGTAGTGATTCACGTCAGCCGCGCGACGAAGATCGTCGTGCTCAACCACAAACAGCACGTCCCAATGCAACCGCGTCCGCATGAACGCGACTAGACCTGCGGGCACGTTGGCGTCTACGTATACACGCGGCTGGCCAGCGATGCGCTGGGAATGCGGCGTGAGTTCCGATGCGAGCGTGCCCATCAGCGATGCTGCTTCCCACCTGACGTCCCATCTGGCCCCGCTTCGACCGGAGCAACGACTGTGCCAGCGGCGTGGGTGACTCTCGCTTCGCGCTTCAGGGCGAGGACACATTCGTCGCGCTGGTGCATCAATGCTTTCCGGCGGCGGCGGCCGTGCTGTGAACCCACGACGTACTCGCAAAACAGCGGAAAAGCAATCGTGGAGTCACAGTAGGCCACCACCGTATCCGGTAGCACTCCAGGATTGACCTTTCCCCAACTGACTGCCTCCGCCGGCGTCGCCCCTGACAGTCCTCCCCAAACGACCGAATCGGTGGTGAACTGAATGAAGTAGTCGTTGCCACCCTTCGGGATGCCGTATACCTCCCATAGCGTCGGCTGTCCCTGAAGATAAAAATTCTTGGGCGATCCTCCCCCCAGGATCACGCACCCATTCTTCTTACCCGCAAGAATAAACGCACAGATCTCATTGACGTCCTTGCTCGGATCGACCATCAGACTGCTATCGTTCATCAGCTCATGAAAAGCGACATTCATGCCAATCGAGCTGTCCCCTGGTGACGAAGTATAAATTGGAACTCCGTACTCGGCGGCAGCGGCCACCACAGAGTATTCTTCGCATCCAGGCTTCTGTTCAAGCAAGTCACGACCCAGCGCATAGTGCAACTCTGCCGTCGACACCGGTGCGCTCACGCCCCAGCGCACGAGAAATTCCCGTATGTAGGCGTCCGTTTCGAGAAGCACCGTCGCGGGAAATAGCACGTCGTATATCCGGATAACGCCATCCTCGTACAGCTCAACGTCATCAACAAACGGCGAGCCGCGGTGCAACGTGAAATTCAACGCGTAGTGCAAATCGTGGTACAGATTGGCGCCAGTACTAATCAAGAAATCGACCAGCCCACGCTCCATCAGCTCCACCATGCAGCCGCCCAGCCCTGCCGGCGTCAAAGCACCCGCGACCGTCAAACCAATGGTCGTGTCATGCTCGGGCAGTAGCATTTTGTCGGAAAACACCCGACACGCCTCGCCTAAACGAGCAGCATTGAAGGCCTGGAATCCGTCCTCAATTAGCTGCCGAACGTCGGCACTACCTCGCGGACGATAGTACCGAATCGGTCGGCCCGATAAATGATTGGCAGGCCCTTTACTCAAAGCGCCGGGAGCACGATGAGGCACGACGTTAGCTTAACCCGATGGGCTGCCGCCCAGCCGAGATCGACCGCCACGAAAAGATTGGAAAAAACGAGTCTATCTGGCAGCTAGTCTTTCTCTTCGTCACCGGCGTCAGCATCCAACAGGTTCGGCAAGGCGGATCCGGCTACTGGCGCCAACACCCCCGTTTTCACATAGGTACTCAGCTTGTCACGCGTGTCGATAATGTCGAGATGTCGCATCGTTAGCTGACCGATGCGATCCTGCGCTGTAAACACCGACTCGCTCTTCTCCATCGTCAATCGCTCAGGCTTATAGGTGAGATTAGGGCTTCGCGTATCGAGAATCGAATAGTCATTGCCGCGCCTCAGCTCAAGAACAACCTCGCCGGTAATGGGCCTCGCTACCCATCGCTGGGCCTCTGTACGAAGCATCATCGCTTGAGGGTCGAACCAGCGACCCTGGTACAGAAGCCGCCCCAGCCTGCGACCGCTCTCGCGATACTGTTCGATCGTGTCCTCATTGTGGATACCGGTCACGAGACGTTCATAGCCAATAAATAACAAAGCAAGGCCTGGCGCCTCATAGATGCCCCTGCTTTTCGCCTCGATGACACGATTCTCGATCTGATCGCTCATGCCAAGGCCGTGGCGACCCCCAATCCTGTTAGCTTCCAGCAACAGTTCGACCGGATCGGCGAACGACATCCCATTCAGCCCCACAGGTTGCCCTTCCTCGAATCGGATCGTCACCTCCTCCGCAGGCACGGCGATCTCTTCACGCCAGAAGGCCACACCCATGAGCGGCTCGACGATCCTGAATCCAACATCAAGACGCTCGAGGTCCTTGGCTTCATGAGTAGCACCCAAGATGTTGGAATCCGTCGAGTACGCCTTTTCCGCACTCATGCGATACGGCAGCCCCGCCCCTCGCATGTACTCGGACATTTCGGACCGGCCTCCGAGCTCATCAATGAACGCCTGATCAAGCCAGGGCTTATAGATCCTGAGAGCGGGATTCGCTAGCAGACCGTATCGATAGAACCGCTCAATATCATTGCCCTTGAAGGTACTACCGTCGCCCCAAATGTGCACGTCGTCCTGCTTCATTGCTACGACAAGCATCGTGCCGGTAACTGCCCGGCCCACCGGCGTTGTGTTGAAGTACGGCACGCCGGCGGTTGACACATGAAACGCGCCGCTCTGGAGCGCCGCCATACCTTCGGAGACAAGCTGCGCACGACAGTCGATAAGTCGTGCTTTCTCGGCGCCGTACTCCAGCGCGCGGCGGGGAATCTCGTCGTAGTCAGGTTCGTCCGGCTGGCCGAGATTGGCCGTGTACGAGAACGGGACGGCGCCTTTCGTACGCATCCAGTGAAGTGCGGCGCTCGTGTCGAGGCCACCGGAAAAGGCAATGCCGACCTTCTGGCCGACCGGAACGCTGTGCAAAATATTCGCCATTGAATCTCCGACCCATCATCATACGGCGTGTTGCCGTCTCCATAGGGGTACACTTCACGCTGTGTCGATCATCACGGTGCCCATTATCGACATGGAGACGGTCACGCCAAGGTCGCGCCTCGTCACCATGCGTTTATCCAAGGGGCTGGAATTTCTCCCCGGCCAAGCGGTTATTGTTGGCACCCATGGACAAAGCGACCGACGACCTTACTCCATCGCCTGTTCCCCAGAACGAGCTACCGAAACTAAGCGTCTCGAGTTACTTGTCGCGGTCGACGCCAGCGGCGATCCGGGTACACACCTGGCATCCGCAGGACCTGGCACCTTGGTCGACCTCGAAGGACCGATCGGTGCATTCACGCTACCGGACGTGACTCCTGCACACCGGCTTTTGTGTGTCGCCGGCGGAACAGGAATCGCCCCGCTACGATCCATGCTCGATCACCTGCTCAGACGAAACTCCGCGCCCCAGATTTCCCTGCTTTACAGCGCGCGGCGTGGCGATGAGTTCGCATTCATCGACGAACTGCACGAGCACGCCGCTGTCGGGCGACTTGAGCTGCACCAGACAGTGACCCGCGACCCGAGCGAATTCTGGTCTGGCCGCCGCGGCCGCATCGGTAAGTCGCACTTCGAGTTAGTGCTGCCAAAGCCAGCGGTTACCCTGTGTCTCGTCTGCGGGCCGGAACCCATGGTCAAGGAATCCGTCTCCACGCTTAGAGCGTTGGGCGTGCCGAACACTCAGATCCGAACCGAGCAGTGGGCGCGCTGAACTTACATGCCGGTAACATGAAAGCCGGCATCAACCATCAGCACCTCACCGGTCACGCCCCTACCCGCATCGCCCAGAAAAAACGCCGCAGCTTCCCCGACCTCACCTGCATCTACATTGCGCCTCAGCGGAGCCCGATCGCGATAGACGTTCAGAATGCTTGAGAAACCTGAAATGCCGGCGGCCGCCAGCGTCTTAATTGGCCCAGCGGAAATCGCGTTGACCCGAATGTTTCTCGACCCGACATCGGCTGCCAAATAACGGACCGTCGCCTCCAGCGCCGCTTTGGCCACACCCATCACGTTGTAGTTGGGAAAAACGCGTTCGCTGCCGAGATACGTGAGCGTCAACACACTGCCGCCACCGCGCTTATCCATAAGCGGCGCTGCGCCTCTGGTTAAGGCAATTAGTGAGTATGCAGAAATGTCAAGGGCGACACGGAAACCCTCGCGCGTCGTTTGGGAAAAAGGAGACGACAACTCATCGCGGAGCGCAAACGCAGCACCATGCAGAACAAAGTCGAGGCCACCGAACTCCTGGTCGATCCTTGCGAAGACCGCGTCGATGTCTGCGTCCGACGTGACATCGCATGGCAGCACCAGCGGCGGCTCTCCGAGGCTTTTCGACAAGTCGTTGACATGACCCTCAAAACGCCCTTGATATGTGATCGCGAGTCTGGCACCACGCCGCGCCGTTTCTTGCGCGATAGCCCAGGCGATCGACCGTTTGTTAGCCACTCCTACGATCAGGCCATGCTTACCTGTGAAATCAGACAACGACTAGTCCCCTGCATAAATGATTACTTGCGCAAATCCCGAAGCGCGGCACCCGGATGGCAAGGCGCGACGGCCGAGAATATTAGTCCCCTGTGATGCAGACGCAACGCTCAGACGGAATAGTCCGCCGGGAGTTGTATAACGAATCAGATAGCCGGGACTAGCGCCCTCGCCTGCGGCCGCCGCCACGACCTGAGCCCTGGCCAGACCTGTTACCACGCGGACCTCCTGGGTTGCCGGTGCCTCCTGACCCGGATCCGCCATTCTGTCCCCCAGAGCCGCGACGCGATCCCCCGGAACCCTGAGACTGTGAGCCCCTCTGTGCATGCCCGTGTCGACGCCCCTGACCAGATCGCTGGTTTACTTTATTCCCGTCTGGCTCGCGACCACCCCGGCCACCAGGCTGGCGAACGGTGAAGTCAGGTTCTCGACGCTCCGGTGACTGTCCATCCGGCCGCGGCAGCGTGGCGCGAATCAACCGGCGGTGGACTGGTCCATCATCAACATCAGCCTCAGCGACCTCAGCGGCGGCCGTCGGCTCTGCGTCCGAAATGGCATCGTTGGGCAATGATGAATTCTCATGCGAATCAGACGTTCCATCGTCCACAGTGGGCTCCTCCTCTAGCGGCTCGGCGTCCCCAGTCGCCCTGGCTGGACGCAATAGTCCATCCGTCGGATCGCCAACCGCGGCGTCCAGACGCTTCTTGCGTGAAGGCGGCACCTTGGCCGCCCTGTACTCGTGGTCCGCGTCACATGTGGAGCAGCGAGTCTGCTTCACCTGCTCGTCAATCATCGCCACAACAGCATGATTCGTGATGCGGCGCTCGCGCGGACAATAGTCGTCGAGAATGTCACCCAGCCGAAGCCGGCGTTGTTGCATTACTCCCCCGGAGCCGTTCCTTTCAGGCGGGATAAGAAAGGAAATAGGTGACGGGATCTTAGCAAATCACGCCCCAAATCCAAAATTCCACACTCCGATTCCAATCGCTAGTGTATGAATTCCTTCTTCCAGAAGTGCCACTCTGATTCGCAGAGGTGCCGCTCCCGCTTCTCGTCTCAACCTACCTTGACCAACCACGCCCGGCACTCGTCAAGCGCTTGACGGACAGCTTCAGGATTAGTGGACTGCGGGGTCCGACGGGCTTGGACCGACGCAAGGGCCGTGGCTGAACTCGCTGCGTCCTCCCCAAACATATCGCTGGCATCCCTCCATTCGTTTGGGGAGAGCGCACTGAAATCACGCCCCTCGACCAGCAGTCTCCTGACCATGGCACCAACCACTTCATGTGCCCGCCTGAACGGCATCCCCCTCGAAACCAGGTAATCGGCGACATCCGTCGCAAGCAGCAAGCCGGACGCCGCGCCCTCGGCGCGTTCGGTGTTCAACGTCAGCCGACCAACTACAGCATGCGCCGCAGCAACCGACGTACCCAGCGTCACCTCTGCGTCAAACACCGCTTCCTTATCTTCCTGAAGGTCCTTATTGTAGCCGCTCGGGAGCCCCTTCATCGTGGCAAGCCACCCAGTTAATCCGCCAATTGCACGCCCCGCTTTTCCCCGCACGAGCTCGAGCGGATCAGGGTTCTTCTTCTGCGGCATCATGCTGCTGCCGGTTGCCGATGCATCCGCTAGATCAAAGAATCCGTGCTCCTCGCCTGTGAAAATAACCAGGTCCTCCGATAACCGGCTTAGATGCACCATCGCCAGCGACGTCGCGTAGAGGAACGAAGCAACGAAATCACGATCAGACGAAGCATCCATGCTATTTGCAACGATGCGGGAGAAACCGAGCGCACGCGCGAGCCGCGTCGCATCAACGGGATAACTCGTCCCCGCCACTGCGCCAGAACCCAGAGTCAAAGCGTCGGCCTCGTCGGCGGCCATCGACAATCGCCCATGGTCGCGGCGCAGTGCCGCCGCGTGACACAGAAAATAATGTGCCACCAAGACGGGCTGCGCACGGCGCAAGTGGGTATACGACGGCATGAGCGACTGCCCGGCACTCTCCGCCTGGTCCACACATGCGGCAATTAGAGAGGCCAAGCCGCTCTGCAGCACCGGAATGCGCCGTCGTAGATACAGCCGAAGATCCAACGACACTTGCTCGTTTCTTGAGCGCCCTGTGTGTAGGCGACGACCGGCGTCTCCGATACGTTCGATCAGCTTCCGTTCAACAAAGCTGTGTACGTCCTCATCGGGACCAAACACGAACGATGGATCCTGCGATCCCTCTTCAAGAATTGCTCTGAGGCCCCCGACAATCGCTGCGGTGTCCTCGCGTGACACCACGCCCGAGTTGCCAAGTTCCTCGGCCCACGCGATGCTACCGGTCACGTCATCGAGAAACAGCGCTCGATCGACGCCAAAAGACACGCCGAAATCAAACGCCACCGGATCGGGTGCAGTTTCGAAGCGACCAGACCAGAGCGTCATATGCCCAATACCTCCGCACACCCCATGTCGACAACCTCTGGCATGAGTAGCTTCCCCTTGAACAACTTGATACGCACAGAACCAGTCACCCATTCCTCCATCTTGACGTTGAGAGCGTCCATGGTCTCGCGATCCTCCGTGAACCAAAGCCCGTCGCTCACGAGGCGCTCATAAGCAATAGCTCTGTCCTGTTTGAGCCGCAGTAGATCCGGCGGCAATACCGCCGCGTCCAGTGTTGTACGCGCCTCATACAGCACCACGGCGGCAGGCGATTCGTACGCCTGATAACCCGGCTGTCCGCTCTCGCGACGGCCAGTATCGATCCGACCAACTCCGTGTTGCCCCGCGATCACTGACAGGCTCTCAATTAGCTCTATCAGTCGCATCCGCACCCGATTGACCGCTACCGGAACCCCCTGCTCGAAGGCTATCTCGACGTACGCCGGGCTGTCCGGCATCTCGACACTTGGCAAATTCACCGCACGCGCACGTAGCCATAGATTCGCATGCGCGTGTTGAGCCACGCCCTCGCACCCGGCCGCCATGACACGAATCATTGGTTCGAGCGCGGCCAGACAGCCCTCGATGCGCTTCTGGTCACCGACCGTGCAACAGTGAGCAATCGCGTTTACCCGCTCGAACGAGCCGACGTCCACTAGTTTCCTCGCGATTAGCGGCCACGCCAGCACTTCCCCCACCGGATAACGTCCCCCGCGCCAGGCACCGACCCGTAGCACAGGAAGCACGAAGTCCTGCGCAAATTCTTCCCGCACGTCGAGTACATGTGCCCGCACTGCTCCACTGGCCAGTGCCTGATTGCGAACCTTCTCAAGGTCGCGCCCCTGCCCAAGATCCAGCGTGAGGGTAACCACCTCAGCATCGTGCGCCTCGGCGAGGAACCGAATAGCCATCGAAGTCTGTAGGCTGCCTGTGTAAGCGAGGACAATGCGCCTACTCATGCTCTGGACAACCCCTCAAACCATGTGACCAGCGTGCGCGCGCGGCGGACGTCCGGCGTGATCACGAGAATTGTGTCGTCGCCAGCAATGGTACCGACGACCTCTGGCAGACGGGCGCCGTCGAGAGCCACGCCTAGGAGTTGCGCTTGACCAGGCCCCGTTCGCAAAACGACAAATTGTTGCACGCGGTCGATGCGCGTCAGGTACTCCAACACCGCGCGGCTCAACAAGGACCGTGCCGACTGTCCGTTAGAGCCAGCGGCCACCGGCGGGTGGTAGGCCGCAGCGTGCCCTCCCTTGACCAATCCGAGTTCACGGATATCACGCGACAAGGTCGCTTGCGTCACGTCGAACCCGGCCTCGCACATCAGGCGCCGCAGCTGCTCTTGGTTACGCACCGGCTGCTGCAGAACCACTTCGAGAATCACTGACTGGCGGCGAGCTTTCATATCTAACCGCTTGGTAGCTTACACTAAGACTTGACTTTTTATGCGTCCAAATGTATAAATAATCTTTTTCTCTGCTCATGAATATGGCTGCTCCTATTCCTTCCGCATCTGGCTCACTCGTGGAGCTCCCCACCAAGCCCACCCGCGTCGGGGTGGCTGGTGCAACAGGCTATGCCGGGCAGGAACTTGTCCGCCTGCTGGCCAAACACCCGTCTGTGACACTCGCCGAGGCTATGTCGTCCGGAGCCACGAGTAATCCGAGGCCCCTTCCAGCCCTGAAGGGCATCTGGGACGGCACTGTGGTGCCGCTGGACATCGACAAGCTTGCTGAAAATACGGACATCGTCTTTCTCGCACTGCCCGAAGCCGCCTCTGCTGAAGTCGGAGCCGGACTACTACAGCGAAACAAACGAGTCATCGATCTGTCTGGTGCCTTCCGCATCCGTGACGACATCGGCCGGCAACGATGGTATCCCGCCACCGGTGCGCTGCCCTCTGGGGTCGCCTACGGCCTGTCCGAGCGGTATGCGAAGACCATTCGGGGTGCAACCCTCGTATCCAATCCTGGTTGCTACCCAACTGCCGCAGTGCTAGCCCTCGCACCGCTCGCCGATGCTGGACTACTCCACGGCGACGTCGTGATTGACGCCAAGTCGGGGATTTCTGGAGCGGGCAAGGCACCAAGCGACCGAACACATTTCTGTGAGAACCACGGTAGCGTGACCGCCTACGGCGTGTTCGCACACCGGCATACCGTCGAGATCGAACAAGAGCTGGGAATCTCAGTCACGTTCGTCCCGCATCTCGTTCCACTCGATCGAGGCCTCCTCGAGACGATTTATGGGTCACTACAACCTGGCATCACGGGTGCTCAGGTAACAAACGTGCTTGACCGCGCCTATGCGGCAGCCCCGTTTGTTCGATTGACGGGCAGCGAACTCCCTGAAATCAAACACGTCGCCTACAGCAACTTCTGCGACATTGGCTGGCGTGTCGACGAATCAACCGGGCGCCTCGTTATGGTGTCAGCCATTGACAACCTCATCAAAGGCGCTGCCGGCCAGGCCGTACAAAACCTCAACATCCTGCTCAACCTTGACGAGCGTGCGGGCTTGCTGTGAAGCGCCGCCTTATTCTGAAACTCGGCGGTGAGCTACTGGAAAAGCCCGAGGATTTGAAACGTATCGCTGCCGGAATCACCTCTATGGCTCGACAGGTCTCGCTCGTGATCGTCCACGGGGGCGGGCGCGAGATTGACGCAGCGCTGGCGACAGCTGGAATCGCCAAGCATCAAATCGACGGTATCCGCGTCACGGATGCGCGCACGCTAGACGTGGTCGTGTCGGTACTCGCGGGCGCGGTCAATACACGGCTCGTCGCAGCGCTGCGCAGAGCTGGAGCGAGCCCCGTGGGGCTAACAGGCGCGGACACCGGCGTGGTGACCGTTCGCCGCGCCTCGCCTGTCGAGAGCCCCGGCGGAACGACGATTAACCTTGGTCTCGTGGGATCACCAATGAACAACGGCACGCCAAGACTACTCACCACCTTACTAGCACGCGGTTACGTTCCGGTTGTAGCCTGCTTGGGAGTCACTCGTGCGGGACAAATCCTGAACGTCAATGCGGACACACTCGCCTCCCATCTGGCGGGGCAACTAGAAGCGCGTCGGCTGGTCATCGCCGGCGGCACGGCGGGAGTGCTTGACGACTCTGGAAACACCATCAAGCGACTGACCTCCCGCGAAGCCGCACGTCTAATCAACACCGGCACCGCGAACAGAGGCATGGTCGCCAAGCTCGAAGCGTGCCGCTCTGCGCTCCGTAAGGGCGTCGGCGACGTCATCATCACAAATGGCCGCAATGCGCGTCTCGAGACTCTGGCTGGTACTCGGACACCACTATCCGGCTGCACACAGATAGTCCGATGACCTGGAGCCTCAACAACATCCAAGAACACGAATCGCGCCACGTGCTTCAGACATACGCGCGGCAACCGGTCGTGTTCGTACGCGGCGTTGGTTCGCGGCTGTACGACACTGACGGCCGCGAGTATCTCGACTTCATTTCCGGCATCGGTGTGACGTCTCTTGGACATGCGCATCCAGGCCTCACCGCAGTCATCGCGGATCAGGCGGCAACGCTGCTGCACACATCGAATCTGTACTACCATCCGTACCAGGCCGAGGCAGCTATGCTCCTAGCTCAGTTCTCTGGGCTCTCGCGCACATTTTTTTGTAACAGTGGGACAGAAGCCGTTGAGGCCTGCCTCAAGTTCGCTCGACGCTATTGGTATACCCAGGGCGCCACCGAGCGAATCGGCTTCGTGGCCCTGGAAGGATCATTCTCCGGCCGCACGATGGGCGCTCTGTCGGTAACACACAGCGAGAACTACCGAGAACCATTTGGGCCACTCATCGGGCCGGTAACTTTCGTCGACCCGCACAAACCAGACGACCTGACGGCCGCCGTGACCGACACCACCGCGGCCATCATAGCCGAGCCCATTCTCGGCGAAGGTGGTATCCGTCCGTTGTCGCCTAAGTTTGCCGCCGCCATCAACGGTGCCTGCGAACGCACTGGTGCGCTGTACATCGCCGACGAAGTGCAGTCGGGACTCGGCCGCACAGGCTATCCCTTCTACGCACCGGCGCTTGGCCTCAGACCAGACTTGACATCCGTCGGAAAGGCTCTGGGCGGTGGAATCCCCGTCGGGGCGGCTCTGGTCTCGGAACGCGTCGCTAAGATGGTGTCGCCCGGAGATCACGGCAGCACCTACGGTGGCAACCCCCTGAGTGCGCGCGCGGCAGCCTTCGTACTCGACCAACTGAAAAACGGCCTTCTCGATCGCGTAAACACCGTGAGCGTACACTTCGAACGGCGGCTCCGAACCCTCGCCCTACGCTATCCGTCGATCGTTGAGGTGCGCGGTGTCGGCCTGATGCGCGGACTCCAGTTGAACATCGACTCTACGCGAGTTGTCAATGCGGCCCGCGAACATGGCCTGCTCGTAAACCGGACCGACGAACGCGTGGTGCGCATGTTGCCGGCACTTACTGTCGAAGCAACCGACATTGATGACGCTGTCGACATTCTTGACAATGTGTTGGCAGCAGCCGCGTCGGAGACTGCGCCGTGACGGCAGCCGCAGCCATTCCTGCTATGGCAACGCAGCCGTCGGTGGTCGCCATCTCCAACGTCTGCCTTCGCACTGCGACGGCTGATGACGCAAGCGCTATTCACGCGCTCATCGCCGCCCACGTAGCCGAAGGCCACCTACTCCCACGGGAGAGGGAAGAGGTCTCCGTTCACGCGTACCGCTTTGCCGTCGCTACCAGGGAGGCTCGCGTTGTAGCTTGCGCTGAACTCGCTCCGCTCAGCCGGGACGTCAGCGAAGTGCGCTCACTTGTCGTCAGCGATGAGGCGCGCACGCTCGGGATCGGCCACAACATCGTAGACGAACTTGTAGGGTGGGCCACCTCTTCGGGATTCCAGAAGCTCTGTGCCTTCACGCACGCACCTGCCTACTTCGTGCAGTTTGGTTTCTCAATTGTTCCGCACATCTGGCTACCAGAAAAGATCCTGACTGACTGCCATGCCTGCCCGCACTTCCGACGATGCGGCCAGCACGCGATGCTGCGCGAACTACACCGAACAACGGAGGCCTGCGTGCCACTGGCGGCGCTCCATGACTAACGACAAAAACTTCACGGTCACTGCCATTAAAGGAGGCATCGCCTCACCGAAGGGCTTTCGCACGAGCGCCGTGCACTGCGGTGTAAAAAATGACGCCTCCGCGCTGGACCTCGCTCTCCTGGCGGCCGACGTACCTGCATCCGCCTCGGCGCTTTTCACGACCAATCTCGTGCAGGCAGCGCCCGTCATCGTCTCGCGTGAGTACATCGAGTACTCGGGGGGAATCGCCAGGGCCATCGTAGTCAACAGCGGCTGTGCAAATGCGTGCACCGGACCAGAGGGTCACGCCCACGCCAAAGCGATGACGGTCGAAACGGCGTCGGCGATCGGCTGTGCACCGCACGACGTACTGGTCGCTAGCACTGGCGTCATCGGGGTGGAGCTACCAATCGATCGCGTGGTGGCTGGCATCCGGGCCGCTGTGCCTACGCTGTCACGCGGTCGAGGCAGCGATGCCGCTCGCGCGATCATGACGACCGACCTGTCTCCCAAAGAATCTGCTACGACGATGACAACACCTCGCGGGACCTTTACGGTCGGTGGAATGGCCAAGGGTGCCGGTATGATCGAGCCAAACATGGCGACGATGCTTGGTTTTTTGACAACCGACGCCATCGTCTCGCCCGCCCTCCTTAGGCGCGTACTTGAGACCTCGGCGCTCGACACCTTCAATGCCATCACCGTTGATGCTGAGTGCTCGACGAACGACTCGCTATTTGCATTAGCGTCCGGCACGAGCGGTATCGCCATCGACGATAGCACCTATCCAGCATTACTTGAGGGCTTCCTAACAGTCTCGCGCGAGCTCGCCCTCAGCATCGTACGTGGTGGAGAAGGCGCGACAAAACTGATCGCCGTTACCGTATCCGAGGCTCAAAGCATTGAGGCTGCGCGCCAGGTCGCGCGCACGATTGCGAACTCGCCACTGGTCAAGACCGCCATCCACGGAGCGGATCCAAACTGGGGCCGTATCGTCTCGGCCACGGGACGATCCGGTGTAACAATCGATCTCACAATGACGAGCGTCCGGATCGGCGGCATCCTGCTTTTTGAGCACGGCACTGCGCACGACGAGCGAACGCCGCACGCGGCCGAGCATTTGCAGGGCACCTCCGTTCAAATTGACGTGAGTCTCGGGTCTGGAGGCTGCGCTGCGGCCACAATTTGGACGTGCGATCTGAGCGCCGAGTACGTCCGTATCAACGCCGAGTACCGAACATGAGTCCAGCAGGAACACCGACCAAGAATTTACTGTCTATTCTGGATCTCTCGAACCACGAACTCGTACGACTGCTTGACCTCTCGGCACAACTGAAAGCCGAACGCCATCTTGCGGACCAAGCACCCACCGCCAACGTGCTCAAGCGGGCTCACGTGGCGATGGTGTTCGAAAAGCCATCACTTCGCACCCGTTCGACGTTCGAGATCGCCGTGCACGAGCTCGGCGGACATACACTGCAGCTACCGGATCAATTCGCTGTCGGCGACCGTGAGCCACTTGAGGATGTCGCCAGGAATCTCGAACGATGGGTCAAGGCCTTGGTCATTCGAACCTACGAACACGCGACCGTCACGGCCCTGGCAAAGGCGGCGCCAACGCTGCATATCATCAATGCGCTGAGCGATCAGGAGCATCCGTGTCAAGCACTGGCAGACATGCTGACGCTGCGCGAGCGCTGGCATAGCTGTCAAGGACGAATCATTGCCTACGTTGGCGACGGCAATAATGTCGCCACATCGCTAGTGCACGCAGCGACCCAACTTGGGATTTCGGTTCATGTGGCCTCTCCACCGGGCTACCAACTACCGGCGCACGTGATCGAGGAAGCAGCGCGCAGCGCATGCGACGGTGCACAGGTGAAGCTCTTTGAGGATCCCCGAGAGGCTGTGACCGGTGCTAACGCCGTCTATACCGACGTCTGGGCATCCATGGGCCAGGAGCAGGAAGCTGCCGCGCGCCGACTCGTGTTCCGTCCGTTTCAGGTGAATAGTGCCTTGATGGACGCAGCGGCTCCGGACGCGCTCTTCCTACACTGCCTGCCCGCACATTGCGGCGAAGAGGTTACCTCCGATGTCATGGAGTCACCCGCCTCAGTGGTTTTCGATCAGGCAGAAAACCGACTGCATACACAAAAGGCCCTTCTCCTGATCCTCCTGTCGTAATCAATACAGTCGACAACATCAATCGTCACCCTCCATCAAAAACGGAGCGCGCGATCTGTTACTCACGCCCGATAGCTTGCACTTGGACACCCGCCTGGTCAAACGCAGCTCGAATTCTCTCGGCAAGATCCGCGGCTCCAGGAGTATCGCCATGCACACATAGGGTGTCGATCGTAAGTGGAACGCACCGACCATCGGCCGCCTCAACCGTCTGGTCTCGCACCATACGAACTGCGCGCGACACCACGCGATCCGGATCGTCGATGACCGCACCCGGCTGGTCGCGGGGTACCAGTGTGCCGTCATGCTGATACGCACGGTCCGCATAACCTTCGCTGGCCGTAGACAGGCCCGCGCGCCGTCCGGCCGCCACGATCTCCGAGTCAGGCAAACCGACAAGGAACAGCGACCGGTCGATCACCACTACTGCTTGCGCAATCGCCTCAGCGAGTACCGCACTGCGAACCGCCATATTGAACAGAGCGCCATGCGGCTTAATGTGCTGTAGTCGCACCCCTTCGACAGCCGCGATCGCGGCCAGAGCCCCGATCTGGTAGGCCACGAAATCCTCGACGTCAGCTGGAGAAAACTGGAGCTCACGACGACCAAAACCGTCTGGATCTGGAAACCCAGGATGCGCCCCCACCGCCACGCCCCGTTCTCGGGCCACAATTACGGTAGCTCGCATCAATTTTGGACTGCCCGCGTGGAACCCACAGGCCACGTTCGCGGAGGTAATATGCGACATCAACGCTGAATCCTGCTCAGATGTTCCGTTGGAGAGCCCTTCGCCAACGTCGCCGTTCAGGTCAATACGCACGGTTGCAGCCGAATATATTTGTAATCAGGACCACGATTCTGACGGTGCTGCAGTCGCCAGCTTTGATATTTACTTGAAAAACAAACGGCACTCCCATTGCTGTAACGAAAGGCGTCGGTCTAAGTTTCACGGAGGGAGCCCCGAACACCCGGGATGGTCGACCTGGGATTTCATGGTGAAGGCACGTTGGCACTCCTCCCTTTTTTGTGTTCATGGCGGCCCCCGAAACGAGCCAGCACTGGATCCTAAACGCCAGCGCCCTCCGGGTACTCTAACGACAGCTTCAATTCGGTCGCCAGCGATTCGGTCGTTGTGCCAGTGCGCTTCCAGGCTCCTTCACGCTCGAATCTGAGATCGCCAATGCGACGGCCCCACGGTGCAATCACCCGACCAATGGCCCGAAAATCGCTGCGATCCGCATGTTCCTGGTCCAAATGTCGAACCACATCAGGCGAGACACGAATGAAAGCCCGCAACGCGGTTGCCGACTTAATGTTGTACTTGCGTCCAACCCATGCAGCGCCGAACACGACCGACACCTGCTTGAAATAGTTCACAAAGAACCGCTTTGAGTCCTTACGAAAGTTTGCAGACTTACGCGGCCCGCCGAAAGCGTCACTGGCAAAAAGCCTCTTCAGCTCTTGCGCCAAGGGCGCCTGCGCCACGCGGCCGCGACCTACACCGAGGAGCTTGATTTCGCCGTGCAAAGGAGAATCATCCCGATCGTTGAGCGCACGGACCACATCGTGAGCAGCAGCCAGGGCATCATCCCGGTAGAGTTGACGACCAGACAGGCTCACCAAATGTGATGGATTGAGCCGCGTATGTTTCGCATTAATCGTCACAAACATCTGTACGACGTGGTCTTCGGGGAGTCTGTCAAAAATAATGGCCGGCACTGAAAACGCTTGCTCGCGGAACTTGTCGATATCGGCATGTAGCGCGAGAAGTCGATGTTGGCCATCGATCGCGCGTAAGATCCCCTCTCGCTCTGGCACTTTCAGCCGGCCGACCACGGCACTCGACTCCATCGGCTCAAACGTCAGTTTTTCATCGCAAGAAATGATGACCGCACCAGGTATGGACGGAAGGTCCCGCGCCTGGCGGCACTGCTCGTAGTACTGCACCAACTCGTCGATTTTTCGTCTGATGATCTGTCGCTGGTAGGCCTTCTCACTAGAGGCGATCCGACGTTCGAGCAGGTCCCAATTTACCTTCGATAGCGGCCTCCTCTTCCCACCACGAACAGCGGACTGGCTGGCTTCCCCGTAGTTGAGCACCTCGAAACGCACAAGCTTGTCGATGTCCTCGGCAGTCAGCGACGCCTGGTAAAATTGCACGCCAAACTGCTGCATCCTGAGCGCCGCGACGTTTATCATGTGGGCCCTCTCCGTGGCCCATTTTCCCCGGGCACGGAAGACGCGAATTGTAGCGACCAGCGGGCCTTCTCCTCAACCCGTTTTTTGTATTTTTTCCAGGATTACTGTTACAGATCAGGTTTCGGTATTCCTATCCAGCTATGGAACAAGGAGTTAAGGGCTGCCATGGAAACGTGCCAGACTGCGCACGAAGGACCCCTCTCGTTGGACCAATCGGTGGGACCGCCCTCGCGCGTGTGCTATTTAGCGGCCGACTAGCGGGTCCCTGGGTTTTGCCGATCTCCTCTAACCCCAGCGAAAATCAACCACCCAATGGGCACAAGCACCAGCATGTAAGTCAGATACTGGCCGTACAGTCCGTCTGGTCCGTACGGCTCGGTTGCCAAATGCAAGGGCTCGCTGTACGGAAAAATGTTGGCTTCGGTCAACTCGTGGAAGCCGTAAATCACTAGCTGCACGACGAATACCGCCAGGAACAGAGCGGTCACCTGGAAGAAGAGTCCGAGATTCACCCGATGACCGTAACGTGACCAGAGCCACGCAACGATCGCCGCGCACACAATGCCTGCAACCGCCCCTATCACCAACTCGAACACCTGCACTTGAAAGAGGAGCGCGCCCATCAGCATTGCCGTTTCCATTCCCTCGCGCGTAATCATCAAGAGGGTGAACAGAAACACACCGGCGATCGCCTTCGGCCCAACCTCCGAGGCTGACTGTTCGAGACGTTCTTCAATCTCTCGTTTTAGGCGGCTCGCGTGCCGCCACATATGCACGATGAGCGACGCCACCAGAACGGCGGCCACCAGTGCCAAAACCCCCTCCCAGAGCGCCTGGTTTGACGCCTGTTGGAACAGCCATCCTGCACCGATGCTCAGCAACACTGAGACGCCGATGCCCCAATGCACGGCGGGTATGAGCTGTACTCTCCCGCTCTTGCGCAGGTAGGCCAAGCTAATAGCGATGATAAGAAAAGCTTCGAGCCCTTCCCTGAGAGTGATGACAAACGCCTGAAGCATGCTGGAACCTCGAGAGTGGGATTGATACGAAATACTAACAGTAGGATGGCGTACCAGGAAAAGTGGGCTACTGAATAGGCACCGTCCAGAGGAAGATCGTACGGCCGTTCACATTCTGGGTCTGCTCCGCCGCGATCTGGCCCATGTCGAACGCGTGTGAGACAACACGCGTGCCTGGCTGCAGCTCGGCGTTGAGCTTGGGTATCAACTTCAGATTGAGCGATGGCAACAGGTACAACGTGACGACCGTGGCCTCGCTGATATCAGAGTCAAACAAGTTTTGCTCCAGAAAGTGCACCTTGTCCCCCACACCAGCAGTTCGCAGATTCTCGTTGGCTTCCCTAATGCGCTGGGGGTCGATGTCGATCCCGACGCCTCGCGCGCCATAGGTAAGCGCGGCAGTAATCGGCGTACGCCCATCTCCCGAGCCAAGATCGTAGACGATATCCGCCTCCGTGACGTTTGCGAGCCTAAGCATCGCATCCACAACTTCCTGCGGCGTGGGCACGTAAATCACATCTGGCGAAGACGGCGCCTCTGGTGCCACTTGTCCTGCTGATGGCGGTGCGACAAGCGCCACGATGATTACGAACGACAGAATGATAGTCGGCAGTCTCATAGACCTCCTCAAGTTGTCTGAGCTACGCAGCAACGGATACGCATTCTCCTTTCCTGACGTCAGACTCGAACGGATTATATCTCTCAGAACACCAGTCACCATCGAAAGAATCACATCGCACAGGCTGTTTACGATAGCGCTGGTACGCTCCCGTTCAGGTACGAGCCCAAGCGGCTCGCATCAAACTGCAACCCTGTGTAGAAGGGCCCGAACTTTGCGAATTTCGCGCTCGCCTCATCAAACCGCATCTCATAGATCAGGCTTTTGAACACTAGCGGATCATCGGCGAACAGGTCGACGCCCCACTCCCAGTCGTCATAGCCAATCGATCCAGAAATCACCTGGGTGACCCGTCCGGCGTACTGGCGTCCAATCATGCCGTGTTCCCGCATCATGGTGGCTCGGCGCTCGAAAGTTTCGCTGTACCAGTTCACTGATTCCCCGCGACGCTTGTCCATCGGATAAAAACAAACGAACCGCCGTCTCGGCATATCCAGGAACAGGCGGCTCATGACACGTTGACGTTGCATCTCCATTTCGTCGTCGAACGCTTTCTTAAACTCCTCGCTGCGAGGAGTAAAGCGAGCGCCGACTTGCTCATGGATCTTCGCTGTCATTTCGTACATCCCAAGCTCTACGACCGAGACGTATGACGAAGTGGCCTCCAACGATTGGTGAAGTTCAGTCTGGGCTAGTGCCAGTTGTACCTGCGCCAGTTCGTCGAAACTGCGACGGAAGCAAATGAACATCAGATCGGCTTTATGTCCAAGGATCTGCACCAGCGCTGTCTGCCCGCCGCCTGGATCTGTCAATGCCGCTGTCGCGGCCGTAGCCACGCGTTGGCAATCGTCCGGCGTGCTCTCTCGAAGCCGATCCCACCGAACGCGATACATCAGATGAAGTGCGCACCAGCCGTCGAGCGTTTCAGGGACAAAGGGATTGTGCATGAACTGAGTAACCTTTCACTTCACCGTCAATGATCACACCACGAAATCGAACCCTGCCGAAGCACTGCTTATCAGACCTTGTCGAGCTGAAACGCGCGGTGGATGGCGCGCACGGCACCCGTGGCATCGGCTTCGGTCACGACCAACGAGATATTCCGTTCGGATGACCCCTGAGAAATTGCGATCACATTGATGCCGGCCTCCCCGAGCGCGTTGAACACGGTCGCCGCCACGCCTGGAGCCCCTCGCATCCGATCTCCGACCGCGGCAATGATCGCCACCTGCTGTTCCGCCGCGATCTCCTCGATGTGACCACGATTCAACTCGAATTCAAGTGCCGCGTGCAACGCAGCCACGACACTCGGCGCCTCGGTCGCGCTGAGCACGAAACAGATATTGTTTTCAGACGACGCCTGAGAAATCATCAGCACGTTCGCCTGCTGCGCGGCAACCACGTCAAATGTCTTGGCCACAATGCCCGGGATCCCCTGCATGCCGGTTCCACTGATCGCCACGAGGATAACGCCGCGTATTGACGTGACAGCCTTCACGCCATGCGCCGACGGATTACCCTCAACGGTTACTCGCGTCCCGGCATCGCCGGGATTAAAACTGTTGAGAATTCGCACCGGTATCCGCTGGCGAAACGCCGGCAAAATCGTCTTGTGGTGCAGCACTTTCGCGCCGTAGTACGCCAGCTCGGACGCCTCGCTGTAGGAGATCTCAGACAGTGTCCGTGCCTCGGGCACTTCCGACGGATTTGCTGTCATAACACCGTTGACGTCAGTCCAAATCCAGACTTCGTCTGCATCTAGCGCGGCCCCGACGATGGAGGCCGAATAGTCCGACCCTCCACGTCCGAGCGTTGTTAGAACCCCATCCGCCGTCGAGGCGATGAAACCCGTGACCACCGGTATTTCACCCCCGTCAAGCAAGGGACGTAACCGCTCGGATGCCTTGACTCGAGTCTCATCCATGAGTGGTTCAGCTCCACCGTAATGGTCGGTCGCGACGATGACCTCGGTTGCATCGACCGCCTGTGAGGCATGGCCACGCGAGGCAATGGCGACAGCCAGCAGCGGCGCCGACAGCATTTCACCGGTGCCAGAGATCGCGTTAAACAGTCTGGGAGTGAGTTCGTGCACCATCGACAAGCCAAAGCAGAGCTTCTCGAACCGGTCGAGTTGTCGCTGCAGCGCATCAACAACGCCCTGATGACGGGAGACATCGTCACCGACGAGCGCATCCGCCACCTCCTTGTGGCGTTCGAAGAGCTCCTCCCGAACGGCGGAGTCCCAATGACCGGTCGACGCCACCCGCGCAGCGCCGATGAGCGAATCGGTTACTTTGCTCATAGCGGAGGTCACAACTACGACCTGATGCCCCTTGGCGACAGTCTCGACGACAAGCTGAGCAGCCTGCATGATGCGCTCGGCGGACCCCACAGAGGTGCCGCCGAATTTCATTACGATGAGCATGGGGGTTCATGATAGCGCGATGAAACTTGTGACATGGAACGTCAACGGCATCCGGGCGAGACAGACCCACGTACAGGAGTTCCTCGAACGGGAACAGCCGGACGTCGTCTGTTTGCAAGAACTCAAGGCCGCCCCTGAACAGCTGCCGCTGTGGCTGTGCGAACTGGACGGGTATTGGTGTTATTGGCACGGGGAAAAAGGCTACTCCGGTGTCGGTCTCCACGTGCGGAAGGCATGGCATCCGACGAAGCCTTCTTACGCGCATCCAAAGTTTGATTTCGAGCATCGCATCGTCACCGCTCGTTTGCATAACACCACCATCGCCTCCATCTACGTGCCAAACGGGGGCAAAGACTTTCCCGCCAAGATCCGGTTCCTCGAATCGCTCGACGCCTACGCCTCAGAGTTCCAGGTAACCGGATCGGCGCTAATGCTGTGCGGCGATCTGAACGTAGCGCGGACAACGATGGACGTGCATCCGAAGGAACAAAAACCGCGCGCCACCGGGCAACTCCCGGAAGAGCGAACGCTCATCGAACGCATCCTTTCGCGAGGCCTGGTGGACGTGCATCGCCAACTAGAGCCGGATAATGCCGATCTCTTTACGTGGTGGGCGCCGTGGCGCAACTTGAAAGCTCGAAATATCGGCTGGCGGCTCGATTACGTCTTCGCGTCGAAGACGCTTGCCACTCTTGCGACCCAGTGCGTCGTACACAGAGAGGTCGGCACAAGCGACCATGGACCGGTGCTGGTGACCTTCGAAGACTCGCAGTTCGCAGCTACCGGAGCGCCCGATGAGACGCAAATCTTCGAGCCCTAACTCGGGATCTACCCTCGACGCGCGACCATATCCGAGCCAGATCATCACCGACCGCAAGATGGTTCAGGACGAAGTCTGCCTCGCGGATCGCCTCCTTCAGAAGACCCGCATCTAGCCGACGATCCTGATCACGGCACTGGCGCGCGGCCTCAACCCGAACAAGCGCCAAAGCTACCTCAAGTCCACGAACAACCGTCAGCAGTCCGAGGCCTTGGTATGCGGTCCACGATGCAAAGGCCTTCGCCGCGAGGTACCGCTTCAGTGGTCCATTCCACCGCGTCCACGAAGGCGCGACGGCGACCAGGTACACATCGGCGAGCCGCTCTTCGTCCGGTTCCGGTTTCATGTCGTCCGGCACGGCGCGTATCACTTCGCTGAATAGCGCAAGGCTCGGTCCTAGCGCCTCGTGCCTCGATTCAGCAACCGAGTCGGTAGGTAGCGCGGCCACTGCGTCTACCAATGAGCCGGAACCTGGCGTGTAGCCGCGAAGGACACACGCGTCGCGCTGCAGCGTGACCACTACGTCCTCAGGTGAAAGGGCGTCATCAGCACATCGCGACACCATGTGCCGCTCCCAGGAATCGTACGCAGCATCATCCATCAGCATCCTCGGATGCAGCAACGGCGGCCAGGCATCGGGCTCAACCAGAAGTCCTTCATAGTCGGCCGGTGGGAAGGCCGGCGGCGCCTCGACGATCTCGATAGGCACATCATCGCGAAACAGGGTCGCCGCTGCAGTCGGACAGTAGTGCGTCAGCGAAATGAAGGTCCCACGCTTGTCACGAACCACAAGACGTGGGAAATGCCGACAAGTCGATGGCAGCCGTTCTTCACCCAGATCGCGATGCACCACACAGAGGCGTGAACCGCCGTGGTAAAAGACGCAATCGCTACCAATGGTGCGCGCCAGCATCGCAGCGGCGGCGTCGGGCAGGTTGTCTTCAACAATAAGAATGGAACCCCCGCCAGCAGCATCAGCGACGGGGCGCAAGCTCCCCGACGAAAGCGCGGCGTCAAGTTGTCGATAGACCGGCAACTCGACGGGGACATCCCAGTCAGACGAACAGCAGACACCAGAATGCTGGCAGCGGTAGTCCGCGTGGATGCTCAGCGCGTAGATGGGGCCCATGTGTGGAGGATAGCGTCAACCCGTAAAATACGGCTACCCAGTCATTTACAACCTATTACAAAACTATTACAGTGCCTGCGCACGCCAACTGTTACCTTGCAAAGGTTCAGAGTGACGTCACTTTGAGGAGAACACCATCGATGGCGACGAGCACACTACCGTTCGGGCGAAAATACAAGTCTGGCGTGAGCTGGCTTACCACGATCGTGATGGGCGTTTTCCACGTCGGGGCCGTGGCTTCCCTGTTTTACATCGATACTGGGGCGATCCTGACTGCGGTCATTCTGTGGATCATGGCCGGCATGTTAGGAATCGGCATGGGCTACCACCGCCTGTTGACGCACCGGGGATACAAGACCTACCGCTGGGTCGAGTACTTCCTGACATGGTGCGCGACGCTGGCACTTGAGGGCGGCCCGATGTTCTGGGTCGCGACGCACCGCGTGCACCATCAGAAGTCCGATAAAGAAGGCGACCCTCACACCCCGCGAGAAGGCAGATGGTGGTCACACATGGGCTGGATCATGATGGGACAAGGACTCCACGCCGACTCAACGGTTCTCGCACGTTACGTGCCCGACTTGGCGCAAGACCGATTCCACGTGTGGATGTCGAAGTGGCACTGGACCACGAATATTGTGGTCGGCCTCATCCTGCTGGCCTTCGGCGGCATCCCGTACCTCCTGTGGGGCATGTTCTTCCGGACGACATGGGGGTTGCATTCGACGTGGCTCGTGAACTCAGCCACTCATATCTGGGGATCACGGCGATTTCAAACCCGTGATGATTCCAAGAACAGTCTGTGGGTAGCACTCCTGACCTTCGGCGAGGGATGGCACAACAACCACCATGCGCATCCGACATCCGCCCGCCACGGCCTCGCATGGTACGAGGTGGACTTCAACTGGATGGGAATCAGCCTGTTGCGAACAATTGGGCTCGTCTGGGACGTCAAGGTCGCGAAAATCGCTCAGCCAGTACCCCACGAAGAGAATGAGCGGTTGGACGTGGCGGACGAAGAAGCCGTAGCCTGAGTTCCGTCAAGTAGTCGTACGCGACTGGACCGAGGCCTACTACAATCACTCTGTGACCCGTCGCCAGAAGGCCATCGCCTTCTTTGTCACCCTGTGCGTCCTACTGGTCGCGGCAGCGGTGTCGCTGAACATCGGCTGGGTCGTTATCAACGCTAGCCGTGTTGCGCCGCTCATCCTCGGCATTGTCTCCTTCGCGCTCATCATTGCCGGCCTCATCGTCTATACCGTCTTCCTGGTCCTTGAGATCAAACGCAACGAAGACCACGACACCTTCATCAACGCGGTCACGCATGAGCTGAAAACCCCCATCGCATCGATGCGTCTGTACCTGCAGACGTTACAGTCTCGAGACATCGACGAGAGCAGGCGACAGGAGTTCTACACCATCATGCTGGCAGATGCCGACCGACTCTATCGCACCGTCGAGCAGGTGCTCGCGGCAGGAGCGTCCGGGCAAAAGGCGAAAGCTGTCGTGCGGACGCCTGTCAACGTCGTTGCCCTGGTACGAGACTGCGTACAACTTGCCCTCGCACGGCACCACATAGACGCGAGCACGATCACCCTGGAGGCCCCAGACGGCAACCCGACCGTAAGCGGCGACGCCGAACAGTTGACGACGGTGATCACCAACCTCCTGGACAATGCCGTCAAATATTCTACAGAGCATGTCCAGGTCACGGTGTCTGTTGCGGCACCCGCACCAGACACCGTATGGATCCGAGTACAAGACCGCGGGATGGGCATCGCGCCCAAACAGCTCAAGCGCATCTTCAAACGCTTCTACAGGGCGCAAACGCGTGGCCTTCGGGGCATCAAGGGCACGGGGCTTGGCCTTTACATCGTGCGATCGATCGCAAAATCTCACGGTGGGCAGGTGTTTGCACAGAGCGAAGGCGAGGGATGCGGCGCCACGTTTACATTGGAGCTTCCTCGACTCGTCGAGGGAGCTGACACACCACCACGACCTGAAGGCAAAGACTAAGGTTCGATACGTGGGGTCCCTCTTATGAGCCGTATCCTCATCGTCGAAGATGAGCAACACATCGCCGACGGTCTTCGGTTCAATCTCGAAGCCGAGGGACACGACGCGATGATCGCGTCGGACGGCGAGGGTGCAATCACGACAATCCTCGACGGGCCGCAGAGCGTCGACATCATCATTCTGGATGTCATGCTCCCTGGAAAAAACGGTTTCACCGTCGCGTCTGAGTTGCGCGCCGCCGGCCACTTCGTGCCAATTCTCATGCTGACCGCCCGCGGCAGTGCCGAAGATGTGCTGCGAGGCTTCGGGGCCGGAGCCGACGACTACCTGCCAAAGCCATTCGAGCTTTCTATTCTACTGGCCCGCATCAATGGACTCCTGCGGCGACGGCACTGGAATGAACGAAACCCAGTCAACGCGAACGAAGCGTCGGATACAACATCGCAGGATGTCTACACATTTGCAGGACGCACGATCGATTTCGCAACGATGCAGGTGCACGCACATAACAAATCGCATCGTCTGACAGTCATGGAATGTGATCTCCTGCGCTATTTAATCAAGAATGCCAATCAACCCGTCTCTCGCCGCGCGATTCTACTGGAGGTGTGGGGATTACCCGAAGGTGTCGACACCCGCGCCATAGACAACTTCATCGTACGGCTTCGGCGATACATCGAGGATGGGCCAGCGGCACCGAAATTTTTGCAAACCGTGCGCGGTGTCGGCTACCGCTTTGCCCCTCGTCCCTAGTGCGATTTCATAAGATCCAAGAACGAAACGAGGGCCTGTCCTCTCCTTGTTTAGACATAGACGAGCACGCGCCACTAGAATGACCCCCATGACTGTCAGCGACACGATCGAAGCCGAAGGACACTTGGTCGACTCGGGATTGCTCTCGGCGATCTTCGACAAAATCATCGAGTTTAAGGCCTCGTACGAAATTCTCACGTTCAACATCGGACGCACCAACGACGATTCGTCACGGCTCGAAATGCGCATCAACGCAGATGACCGGGCCACACTCGACGAACTCCTGCAGCAGCTGACCACGTTCGGATGCCATCCTGTCCGGGAACAGGATGCAACCGTGCTTCCTGCAGAGAAAGACCGGTGCGTACCCGACGATTTCTACTCAACCACGAACCATCACACGCATGTGCGACTGGGTGGACGTTGGATCGAAGTTGAGCAACAGCGAATGGACGCGGTAATCGTGTCGACCGACGGTCGAGCCGTATGCCGCAAGCTCCGAGATGTGCGTTCTGGCGAACTGATTATCTGCGGACATGGCGGTATTCGCGTGACGCCTGAATTCCGCGAGCGCGACCGTCTGGGCTTCGCCTTCATGAGCAATGACGTCTCTTCGGAGCGTCGCGTCGAAGGCGTCGTCAACCGAATCGCAGACATGATGCGACAGGTCAAGCAAGCCGGGGGCCGCATTGCGGTCGTCGCCGGCCCTGTCGTCGTACACACTGGAGGTGTTGGACATTTCTCTGAGCTGATTCGAAACGGATACGTCGACACTGTTCTGGCCGGCAACGCCCTCGCTGTGCATGACATCGAATTTGCGCTCTCGGGTACATCGCTCGGGATCGACCTCATTGAAGGAGCTGCAGTCGAACAGGGACATCGCAATCACATGGCCGCGATCAACACGATCAACCGCGCCGGCGGTATCCGCCAGGCAGTCGAGTCCGGCGTCCTGACATCCGGCGTGATGTACGAATGCGTCACGCACGGTGTCGACTACGTGCTGGCTGGCAGCATTAGGGATGACGGCCCCCTGCCCGAGACCGTCATGGACCTTATCGAAGCGCAGGAACGTTACGCCGCAACCCTCTCGCAGAATGTCCAGCTCGTGCTCATGCTGTCGTCCATGCTGCATAGCATCGGCGTCGGTAACATGCTGCCCTCCTGGGTCAGAGTCGTGTGCGTAGACATCAACCCGGCTGTCGTGACGAAGCTTTCAGATCGAGGATCGACACAAACGGTTGGCGTCGTTACAGACGTAGGGCTCTTCCTGCATCGACTCGCGGAAGGGCTGCGGTAGTTTGTCGTACACCACACTGATCACGACCGACGAGCTCGCATCGCAACAGGACAACTCCTGGGTCGTCGTTGATTGCCGCTACGACCTACGGAAGCAAGAGTCGGGGCACGAGGAATACTGCAGCGCACACATCCCTGGTGCGGTGTACGCGAGTCTCTCCAAGGACCTGTCCGGACCTCCCGGCAACGTTGGAAGTCGACATCCGATACCGACGGCTGAGGCACTAATTTCGACCTTTAGCCGCTTTGGGATCTGCGGCGACACACAGGTGGTCGTGTACGACGTCGATGTGGGCATGTTCGCAAGCCGTATGTGGTGGATGTTGCATTACATGGGGCACGAAGCAGCGGCCGTACTCGACGGCGGGTGGACGAAATGGACAAGGGAAGGCCGATCGGGACACACAGGCGAAGAAACGCGTGAGCCAGCGACGTTTTCGGGAGAGCCGCGGGACGAGCTACGGTTTGGCATCTCGGACGTCGAAGCGTGCCTCCACGACCCATCCACGCTGCTCATCGACGCCAGGGACGCCGAGCGGTTCGAAGGTGCGAACGAACCGATCGATCGCACGCCAGGACATATCCCTGGTGCGGCAAATCACTTTTTTAGACAGAACACGACCAACGAGGGCGTGATGCTCTCACAGGATGCCCTGCGCCAGCAGTTCGTCACGATGATGGGTAATCGATCTCCTGACCAAGTGGTGATGTACTGCGGCTCCGGAGTCACCGCCTGTCAGAACCTTCTTGCCATGGAGTACGCTGGCCTGAGTGGCGCCAGACTCTACCCCGGGTCGTGGTCGGAGTGGTCGAGCGATCCGGAGCACCCCGTCGAAACGGGACCAGCACGTCGACGCTAACGTCATCCACTCAACTGTCAGTGTCGCTTACAAGTCGCACACTGTGCACATCGCGGATCTCGGATTATTCCACCAGGTCCGCAGCATTGGCGTAAGTGACTTCACCGATTACGAGAGTTTCACCGTTCAAGCGCTAATCCCTACTGGGCAGCTCACCCCGGTACCACCCATGCCGCAGTACCCATTCGGATTCTTAGCCAAGTACTGTTGATGATAGTCCTCCGCGTAGTAGAACGGCGACGCGTCCGCAACCTCAGTCGTAATTAGGGCAAAACCCGCAGCCGTGAGACGATCCTGAAACGCCGCGCGTGTGGCCTCGACAGCTCTTTGCTGGTCTGGCAAGTAGGTAAACACCGCGGATCGATACTGGGTGCCGACATCATTGCCCTGCCGCATCCCCTGAGTGGGGTCGTGGTTTTCCCAGAACAGCTGCAACATGACATCGAACGATGCGAGCCTAGGATCGAAGACAACCAGAACCACCTCCGTATGTCCAGTCATGCCCGAACAGACCTCCCTGTACGTCGGGTTTGGCGTGTGACCACCAGCGTAGCCGACCGCTGTTGCGTATACGCCGGGTGCCTCCCAGAATTTTCGCTCCGCCCCCCAGAAACAACCCATTCCAAACAGCGCGCATTCGAGACCATCCGGGAATGGGGGAATCACAGCGTGCCCATTCACGGCATGCTCAGCAGGAACAGGCAGCGGCTCCTGGCGGCCTGGCAAAGCGTCATCGGGGCGCGGCACACGAAGCGTCGTCATATTAGAAACTCCCATTCCCTAGACAATGGTTGAAACAAACCTGCCGATTCAACCGATCATTCGACGCCCCCGACCCGAACCTGAGGCAATACCCACCGCGATCATCTACGAAGATGACTCTCTGATCGCCATCGACAAATCACCTGGCATCGTAGTACACCCCACGTACAAGAACTGGTCAGGCACGTTACTCAACGGCGTGCTATGGCACGTTCGAGGTCGGGCCGATATCGAACCGAGCATCGTGACCCGACTCGACAAGGATACGTCTGGTCTTGTAATTGTGGCGCTCGGACCAGACGTGCACGCGCAGGTGCAAAAAGACAGTGAGGCTGGCCTGATTCGAAAGGAATACCTCGCGCTGGTCCGTGGCACACCGGACCCCGATCGCGGATCAATTTCGTTACCTCTCGCCAGAAGCACCGAGGACCGGCGCCTGGTTGTGGTGACTCCAACGGGTCAGGACAGCCAGACTAACTACGAGCTAGTGTCAAGCGTTGATGGATATTCGCTTGTCCGATGTGAATTGATCACCGGTCGCACGCATCAGATCCGAGTGCATCTGGCCGCAAAAGGTTGGCCAATCGCCGGCGACACGACCTACGGGGCCGTTCATCCATCGCTGACCCGCCAGGCCTTGCACGCGTGGCGCATCACCCTCCCCCATCCCATCACGCGAGAGCCACTTCAAATCGAAGCACCAGTGCCTGCCGACCTTCGCCACCTGATGGATCGCTAGAACTAGCCTTCCATCACTTCGACGAGCAGTCGTCGCTTACCAAACTCGAGAGCAGCGTTCTTGGAGGGCATCCAGATATCGAACCGATCGTCGTATTTTCGGTGGAGGCGGTCGTAACAATGGTACGTACGATCGCCAATTCTGACCTTCGTCCCAAACGGAATGGCGCGCGGACAGGCGACAAGACCGTCAAACACGCGTCGACCACTCGCCGTAATCAACGGGTCACCCCACGTTTCGTCAGGCGATGACGAATAGGCAGTCACGGTCGCATGAAACCCTGGAGGCGATTCAGGCTCAAGATAGAAGTCCTGGCCCGGAAGGGAAACATCCACACCCTTGGGAACATCCACGCCCTCGGAAGGTGTCGGCCACAAAAACGCTGCGGCAAGAGCAAGATGAAACAATAAGAGGCCCCGAAGAATCATGAACGACGTTACTCCTGTTAGCTGGTGACCACGCCGGCCGAATCATGAGATTCGTTCCGTCGAGGCAGAAATGCGAGATCCGAACAGATAATCTATTTATCGGGTCAAGCGGACGACTTCTGTAAGCGCCCTGTAAAGGTAGTCATAGCAAAAGTAATGCCGACAGACCGAACGAGAAACAGAAACGCCCCGATGACAGCTAGGCCAAAGAGTGCCCATTTTTCTACACAGTGTCTAAAAAAAGCCATCGCCTGACTAATCGTGGGCAATCCCGATAGTAATGGTGTGAATCTTCTGACCAAAAACAACATCAGCGGTGAACTGGACCTGGACCCACCCCGGTAACCTGCAGATCGCCCTTTGAGGCGAAGGAGACGCTTCTCGATGGACTTGTTCGTTGGCATCGGCAAGCACGACTCCCCGCAACCGTTTGACTCGCCGAACCACTGATCCTAGACTTGGCCTCTTCGCTCGCTTATGAGAGTCGCCGGGGTCAACTCGTCACCGCAAATCAAGACCGGCGGTGACACACGTGGGAGGTTAGAGCATGAGATTGTTGAAATTTACCGCGCTAGCGTGCGGTGCCGCTGTCGCCGCGATCACTCTGTGGCCTACCGACGCGACCGCCCAGACCGGATCCGCAACCGCAATGCGCGAGGCGACGAACACGTTCCTGACAGCACTGACGCCGGCGCAAAGAGCCGACGCTATGATGCCCTTCGACCATGGCGAGCGGTTCAACTGGAATGAATCACCGGGACCCCGCTTGGGTGTCTGGTTCAGGGATCTCAACGAATCGCAGCAACAACTGGCGATGGATCTGGTGGAGACCAGCACAAGCGAAGCTGGCCTTCATAAGATCCTGATGAGTATCGCGCGCGAACCGGTTCTCGCCGCATCGCGAGAGGATCCTGCATGGTCAGCATTGCGTCAAACTGATCTCTTCTGGGTAGCGGTCTTCGGCACGCCGTCGGCAAACGAGCCGTGGGGATGGCGCTTCGAAGGGCATCACCTCTCGGCGAACTTCACGATCGACGGGGACAATATCTCAAACACACCGCTCTTCATTGGCGCGCAGCCTAACGACTTATCAGCCGATATGAACGAAGCCCAGCGGCAGGCGGCGAATCAGATCCCGCCAGAGCTGGCAGTTCGGATGCTCCCTGGTGAGGAGGACAAAGCCCGGGCGCTAATGCAGTCGCTGGACGCCGCTCAGCGCGCCATTGGCATTGTTGAACCGACCGAACCATATGGCAACGGCCGCTCCGGCGGTCGGGTAGCTGACATGCTCACCGGCATTAACAACATGCAGACGACTCCGCTCGATCCGCCAGGCCTCCTTGCCTCGGAGATGACCCCAACGCAAAAAGAGCTGCTGGTCACCCTCGTGGAAGAGTACCTGACGCGTATGCCCGATGACGTCGCGGCAGATCGACGCAGTCGACTACTCGAAGGCTCGGCTCTTGACGCCATCGCATTCCGATGGCACGGCAGCATAGTGAACGGAGAGGCGCATAACTACACCATCCAGGGACCGACATTCATCATCGAATACGCTCAGTCTCGGGGTGACGCTGTCAATCACGTGCACACCACCTGGCGCGAGTTTGAGGGAGACTTCGGCCTTAACTTCGGCACTCAGTAACCGGCACGGGGCCCGGTGGATACCCATCGGGCCCCTCAACTTCACCAGACACTTACCCTGAAAAATTAAGTGACATTGATTCTGAGGCTACTTACTGTGCCCCAGTCATAGCGCAGGCACTCCTGGCGAACGAATTCAGGCCAGCAAACGCCTGTTTCAAACACGACGTGCATTGCGGAACGCACCGGACTTTGCTGTGCCGAAAGATCGTGCATACAAACACTGGTGGGTGTATATAGGAGCTAGATACAGCCGTTTGAGTTAGTGATTTTTCTCAGTTAGGAGAAGGCTATGCCACGTCTGCGCTTCGGGATTTTCTGTTTTGCCTGCGTCGCGCTTCTGACGTTAGGAGTCGCAAGGGGGCCGATCCAGGCCCAGGAGCACCAGGCGCCTGCCAATTACGATCAGGAAGAAGTGGGGCCGCTGTGGGCCTGGGCCCAGTCGGCGCCGGCCCAGCCTGGCGACACGTTTGTGCCGCAGAATCCTGAACGCGGGTCTGAGGGTCTGCGCCCGAACGACGACGAGGCGGAAGTCACTAAGCTCTGGACTGTGACAGGGAGCGACCAGGAGTTCACGCGCCTGGATTTCCGCAGCCATACCATTTATCCAGAATGGTTTCCCGGTGACTACCCACAGCCGCCGCCGCCCGTCAACATGGTCGGATCCGAAAGCCTCGGCAACACTGCTCGGGCCTGCTCGCTGTGCCACCTCGCTAACGGGAAGGGCCGTCCGGAAAACGCCCCGCCCTCAGGCCAGCCGGCCGCTTACACCATTCAGCAGCTCAGGGACATGCAGAATGACTTACGGAATACCTCCGACCCGAGAAAGAGCAACCCTCACACGATGGTTCGGCTCGCCAAGGGGATGACGGACGAAGAGATTGTGGAGATGGCTGATTTCTACGAGGCCATCCCCTGGACGCCGTGGATTCGCGTAATCGAGACCGATATGGCGCCACCAATGCATCTCGAAACGGGCAACATGTTCATCACTGTGGGAGTCGAGCCGAGCCTGCCACTCAACGGCATCATCATCGAAACCCCCGAAAATGAACTTGAGTCGAACTATCTGCGTAGCCCACGGTCAGGCTGGAACGCCTACGTCCCCGTCGGGAGCCTCGCCAAAGGCGAGGAACTCGTAACCACCGGAGGCGGCAAGACGGTTGCGTGCAACATTTGCCATGGATCAGATCTCATGGGTATCGGCATCATGCCGGGCATCGCCGGCCGCTCGCCGAGTTACATGATGCGCCAGCTGTGGGACATGAGGGAGGGAACACGAAAAGGCCCGAATGTTCCGCTGATGATGCCGGTCATCGAAAACCTATCCGTCGAGGACATGACGAACATCGTGGCATATCTGGCCTCGCTCATGCCGTTACCAGGGCCGGTGGCGCCGCCGACGCCTCGACCCTAGCCAGAGTAGACAAAATCGGACAGTAAAAAAGCCGTGTGAGGCATTAGCCTCACACGGCTTTTTTTATCGGTATGTGGCCGCAACCATGCGATGCGGTATCCGGTCTAGCGGGCCACTATTTCCCCGAGACCGCGCCGGTCCGGCCAGCGGCCTACCCGCTATCTAGTTTGGCTCTGGACAGCGGGCCTCAAAGCCACCAGGGATTTCTCGGTACTGCTGGTGGCAGTGCAGACACGAATCCGACACCGCACCGGCCGCATCCAGAATTGCCTCCTGGCTCTGAGTCTGCGCGGCCTCGTAGGCGGTCATTCCGGCATCGCGGACCTCCTGCACCCACAGCTGCCAGGCCGCATCCTGCACGGGCGCAGGCCTACCGTTCCCACACAACCGCGGAAGGGTTAGGAGGTTGGCGGACTCTGCAAGCGCAAGTCCGGCCAGTTCCACCGCCTGCCACTGGCCGTACGCACCAGTGAACAAATTTGGTGACGTCGAGATTCGAGGAGCCGGCTCGAATGAGGCAGGATCCTCTGACTGCGCCGTGAAAATCACATTCGACGCGGGATACAAAATAGACCGCATCACTTGCAACATATCAGCGTACACACGCATCTGCCCGGATGCGTCGTCCGCGGGGGGTGCCTGCGCTAACACAGGCGCTGAAAGCGCGAACGTTAGGTGTCCGACCACTAGCACTCGCAGAACACCGCCAAAACGAACCATTAGGAACCTCCAAGTGTGTTGTGCGTTCGATCGAACGCACGGTGGTTATACGTCCCTCACGTCAACGAGTCAACGCGGACAAACGCAACCCCTTACGCCCTGATAGCAAAATACTCACGCTCGTCGGGGACATGGGGTCGGGAAACCATCAATCTAGGGCTGCACCAACAGTGGTTACAGATCGCCGTAGCAGGCCACGAGGGGGGCTCAGCTGGCTCTGGCTACCAACCGCTTTCCGGTAACCCCGGAGTGATGCGTACGGCATTCTCGTGGTAAATCTTTCGCAGCACGTCGTCCGGCAGATCCATACCGTACAGCTTCCAGAACGCGTGATAGTTGCGATAGTAGTCGAAATACTCATCTGTCGTCTCAAGCACGCGCCAGTAGTACGCGAACTCAGACGGTGCGTAGGTGTCCTTCCCAAACAGGATCCGGTCCTGGTACTTGACGAAAAAATCGTGCGCGGCACGCGGATGGCGGCCAAGATCGTAGAGAATCGCCGCGAGTTCAAGCGTCACGTTCGGATTAGCATCGAGCAGCGCGCCGGCGGCACCGAAGTCGTTAGCGTGCCAACCGAAATGCGCAGAAATAAACTGCGTTTGAGGATGCCGCTGAAACAGCGCGTCCCTCTCGGCAGCGAGCATCTCCCACGTCGTCTCGTTCAGGTACTGGCGCCGGTTCGGAAAGAGCGCAAGCTCCAACCATCGCTCGTTGTGCATATCGGGGTCTTCAAAGAACTCGGGTGGCTCGCCTGTGTGAATGATGACTGGGATCTCAAGGCGCCCGGCCGCGTCCCAAACTGGCCCGAGCTCAGGATCGGTGATCTTCAGACGAGTGCCATCTTTTTTTAGCGTGTCCATACCCGTCTGCTTGAAAATCTTGAGGCCGATAGCGCCGTTCCTGACGTCCTCTTCAAGCTGGGCCGCCGCCCTCATGCCATAGCCAGTCTCGACGTCACGGAAGCCGTCCAATCCGTTGGCAAACACCGTGAAGCGATCAGCATGGCTGGTACTCCGGATGAAGTCGACTTTTTGCTTGAGTGCGTCCCCGAACCCCCCGCTCAGGTTGTTCAGGACACGGATGTTCATCGCGTCCATCTCCGCGATTAATCGGTCGACCGTCTCGGGGGTCGGTCCTGTGTGGCTATGAATATCGATGACTGGAAACTTCGCCTTCGGGCTTAGGTGCTCTTCAGAAACAAGCGTGGATTCAGGACGATAGTCGACGATGCTCGGGGGCGACACTTCCGGTGCCAAGCAGCGCCCGACGCGGATCAGGGTCGTGCCCGGCGGGCACTCCTCTCCAACCTGAACCGGGATTCCCCGACCACCAGGCCCCTGAGCCGTGGCCATCGCGACGACAAGTACGACTACCGACACCGACAACGATACGCGCCGCAAAAAAGAAGGCCTCATAGTAACAACGTTACCGCAAGATGTGCGTGGCGCAAAGGGACGCCAGAAACTCAACCGCCGCGAATGGTTCGGAGGTATTTCGCCAGCAACGCCTCGTAAGGTCCCTCATACGCTCTCACGTACTGAGCAAGCCTGGCCACATCGTCATCCGACAGCACAAGGCGCTCACGCGTCGCGACCTGATACTGCGCGAAGACAGCGGCAAACAGCGCCACCGCATCTGTAGAATTGCGAGCAAGGTAGCCCTCAAGTACCGGCAGTGCATCCTCGTATCGACCGATCATCAGATAAGAAGCCGCGAGTCGGCGGCCGATCTCATCATCCTCCGGCATTCGCACATAGACAGGCCTCAGCACATCGATCGCAGAACCGGGCTGACCATCTCGCAGGCGCGCATCAGCCAGCAGCGTGTACGCCATTATCGGTCTCGGTTCGTCACCGAGCGCCAACTGCCACACGCCGGCCGCGTCCCGGTCCTGCCCTGAGGCAGCATAGACAGCACCCAAGTAGAACGCCGCAGCGAAAAATTCTCGGCGCGGTCCGGAGGCCACCTGAAACTGCGTCGCGGCCTGACTTAATTGACCGAGCGAATACCAATCGAGCCCCTTGAAAAATGCGGCCGCCGCCTGATCCCCGGCAAGAAGAGCTTCGATAGCGGCCGTCCCATATCGTCCCGCTCGTGCCTCCGCGAGCGGCCCGTCTAGGCCCGGAAACTCCTTTTCGACCGAGTCAAGAAGACTCCCCAGCATCTCGGAGGTTATCGCTACCTTTGGGTCGAACTTAGCAACTGTGCCCTGCATAAACGGCGACGGGGCGGCCGACGCGGCCCCCTGCGGGTCCAGAATAAACGGACGTACCAGGACGCCAGCGACCTTGCCATCTCTCATGACCCGCGCACGTGCAACGTACCGACCCGCAGGCAACAGCGCAGGCTCTATCAAGGCGTGCACGGTCCGAAGCGTCGGCTCATTTCCGGGAACCACTTCGGCCGGCCTCGTGAGTAGCGCCGGAGAGTCCTGATCATCGGCGACTTCGACATCCACAATCGTGCCATCAAAGCCGTCCGGCAATATCGAATACATCTCCAGGAACGCACCGATCTCCCCGCGGACATGAGGCTCCACGCCTGGACGTATTCCTCTGGCAGAATCGAGCGATGTGTCGCTGATCATCAAATCGCCGAGCGCGAACTCCTCACCTCCGAGCTTCCACGCACTGAGTTCGCGGATCACACCACCTCGACGACCAGCCGAGTCAACCACGCCGAAGCGCAGCGAATAGTTCCCCGGGGGCACAACGATCTCACCCAGGTACTCGTGCGGTGCGTTGGGGAACTCCTCAGGCACGGACAGGATGTGCGTAGCCACATTCCCTTCAACCACAGCGCCCTCACCGTCGAGGAGTACGTAGCCCACGACGTACTCCTCAGGCTCGCCGCCCGGTTGACCCACCTCCGCGGCAACCACGACCCTGGCCTTGTCGCTGGCGCTGTCTTTCTGCGTAAAAGTCGCGATCCTGAGCGGCACTTCCGCAACGCTGAACGGTGACTTCAGTACATCGAGCAGCGTGTCTTCCGCTGTATGCTGGTCCGTCGTCGGCACCGACAGCACGAAGGCCCTGCGCGATCGGACGGTCACATCGCGCCGCCGTACCTCAACGTCAATCCGATGGGCACGCCCGTCTCGGTCACCAGGCACCTGCTCCACTCCCAGTACGTAGTAGGCGAGCATGTCCCCCGCGAGCCTGTCGAATACGCTCTCTCCGCTGCCGACAATGTAGTACATCGCGCCGCGAGAACCGGAAGCAAGATCCGCGAGACCAGACACCTCCAAGGCGCGGTCCTCACTCACTGTCGGCCCCATTTGTCTGATGCTGATGTCATTGCGTAGCACGTCCATAACCAGCACGTTGATCGTGACCTGGGCGAGTGCGGCGGCATGGATAACTTCATCCAACTCGCCCGGCGTGTCGACAATCAGCATCTCCGACATCAGGACAAGCGTCTTCGGCCCTTCGATCACCGACAGCGCAAGGAGGAGGTTTCGCAGGCTTTGAAGGGACGTCCTAGTGTTTTCTCGTGTATTGCGGGCAATTATGTTGGACTCAACCAACACGTCGTCCTCACATTGATCGCGCGTGAACCCAGGGTTGTTCGAACACTCGCGGTTGACGACATCGTCGTACATCGTACCGTTGCCCCGCTCCGCAATCGAAATCGCTTCGTAGACGCCAATGTTACGCGTCGTCTGAAGCTGCGGGCGAAGTCCGACTGTGCGCTCCATCGCCTGTCTAATTCGGAAATGGTCAGATGTAAACGTCACTTGTATCCCGGGCTCCGGGTAAGCAACAAACGCCACAGAGTCGGCGGGACTGAGTCGATCCAGAAACTTCGCCGCCGAGGCCAACAATGGACGCGCCGCCCCGAGCCGGATGCCAGCCTGGTCGACCGCGATGATGATCTGGCGCCCATTCGAGGGCCGCAAGTTTGTCGTATAGAGAGTCTCGAACGGATCGTCAGCCTCTCGGCGTGCGGCCTCCACATCGACCGTCACGAGCTCCGCCGACACAACCCGTCGCTCCTCGCCATCGATCTCCACGGTGAACTCCGGCGCGAAGAGATCCTCGACTGGTCGACCGTCGTCATCAGTGACCGACACGTCGACCGCAATCAGATCAATGCCCGTGCGGAACGTTGGACCCTGGGCAGGGGGGTCGACAGACGCCTGACCCGCCAGGGTTACCGAGACCACGGTCAAAATCACGGCGAGAGCGTGGAGCTGCTTCATAGGATGCTCAAGTTGCCGAAAATAACAAATCAACGCGAGCCAAAAGCAAGTGAAACCTCCCGGAAAAACATCCCACCTGCCACACACCGACTCCGATGAATTCCACCGACAGATTTTATCCGCAACGCAGGTCCATTTTCCCCAATGGATGCCGGCTGTCGAAAGCGTCAGGTAACCCTATGGCGCCGCCCGTTACAAGGTGCCCCCAAGAACCCTGTGAGACCCGCCAACGGAAAAACGGCCTTAACAGGTGCCACCGCCGGCGGTCGCACCGCCGCGCCGGATCTGGAATGTACAGCAAAGCCCATTTACTCCGTCGCACGATCATTGCTAAGCTCCGTCGCATGCGCTCATTACTAGTCCCGTTGCTCGTCCTCCTCACAGCGTCCATCATGATTGCTCAGGAACCGACGTTCCGAACAGGTACTCAGATCGTGTCAGTGATGACTACCGTCACTGATTCGCAGGGCCGTCTCGTTCCCGGTCTGGAGAAAGAGGCATTTACAATCCTCGACAACGGCGAACCGCAACCGATCACCTTCTTTCAGAACGAGGTCCAGCCATTTACAGTGGTCGTCATGATGGACTTCAGCGGGAGCATGACGGCAAACCTTGGCCGGCTCCGAGCCGCGGCCGAACAATTCATCCTGCGCATGTTGCCAGAGGACCAAGGTCAGGTTGGCTCCTTCAGCGGCAAGATCCAGTTCAGCGGCACGTTCACCAACGATCGCGATGACCTGATTTTCGCGCTCAGAGATCTACAGTTCGGTAATCCGACGCGCCTGTGGGACGCGATTGATGCGAGCATCGTCACGCTTGAAGGCATTGAGGGACGCCGAGTCGTCCTTGGATTCACGGACGGTGCCGACACGGCAAGTTCCGCCGGAAGAAATGATGTGCTCGATCGAGCGCGGGACCAGGAAACAATGGTCTACGCGATTGGCCTCGAGTCGGAATACTTCAACGGCCAACGCCGCGTGCGAACGCGCCCCGATCGCGGTCTACGCGACCTTGCCAGGGAAACCGGCGGCGGGTACTTTGAGTTGGAAAAAGCGGACGACCTCGGACCCACGTTCAGTCGAGTCGTGCAGGAGCTGCACAGCCAGTACACGCTAGGTTTCACACCAACGAACCTCGATAGCCGGGAACACGACCTGGAAGTCAGGATGACCGCGCGCGGTATGAGCGCACGAGCGCGCAGAACCTACATCGCGTCGCCAGAACGACTGAGGTCAACCGACTAATGGCCGGCCTGACGGAACAAGAATTCCGCCTCGCTGCCGACCGCGCACTCGATCAGACGCAACGATCGCTACTGCCGCTCGCCGACGAGAAAGAATTCGAGGTCGAACTGCAGAACGGCGTCCTCCAACTAGTCTTCGAAGAGCCCACCGAGGCCAAGTTCGTTATCAGCCCCAACGCTCCTGTCCGACAGGTCTGGGTATCTGCCCTCTCGCGCAGCTTCAAGTTGTCGTGGGACGAGGAGGCTTCGCTCTTTATGCTCGACGGCGAACCGCTCGATGCCCTCATCCAACGACTCGCCCGCGAGCACCTCGCGGCTCCGACGGCGTAATCGTCGGCCTGAACCAGGCTGACGCAGGCAGCGTCTGCAGCAAACGACTCTCAAAAACCGCATCAGGATGATTGGTAACCCCAGAAGGTGGTACCGGTACGGGGATTCGAACCCCGGTCCCGTGGCTGAGAACCACGTGTCCTAACCCCTAGACGATACCGGCTCGTTGGGAACGAACTTTCCGATGCTAGCGGATGCGCGCGCTGGGGTAAAGCCCCTCGCTCCACTCTGGTTCTGCACCATGTCCTCCCCGTCTTTCATAAAGCGGGTATGAATTTTCAAGAATCCAGCCCACAATCAGATATCTCTCATGCGGAAATTCATATTGGTTGTGATCCTTCTGGGTCTAGTGGGTGGCGGCGGAGCGTGGTTCTGGGCCGGTCGAGAAGCAGGTCCTACTATCGAGATTCGAGAGCCGGGTCGATTCATCGGTCAGATCACGTCGCTTGACCTGATGGTCGAGTCACCAGACGGACAGTTTGCCGGCGTGAATGTAACGCTGGAGCAAGACGACCGGTCGCTTGAAGTGTTTTCGCTAGCACAGCCTACTCAAGGCGACGTGCGTCAGGAAACCGCCGAGCGAATCTACATCAGTCGACCCGTCGGCAAACAGGATCTGCCCGAGCTGCAGCCAGGGCCCGCGCGGATTGTCGTGCGCGCGTCGAGACCGGTATTGTACGGTCTGCGAGAAGCTGAATCCCAACTGACGCATGATGTCGAAATTAGACTCGAACCGCCGCGTGTCGAAGTTCGCTCGACATTCCACTACGTGAACCATGGCGGCGCAGAGTTTGTCGTCTATCGCGCCACGCCTGCCGATGTCGATTCGGGCGTCAGAGTCGGCGACCTAACATATCCTGGCTTCCCGGCCTCCGGGGCTGGCATCCCGGGCGACGAGTCGACACGAGTTGCCTTCTTCGCTCTGCTTCACGATCAAGATCTCAATACGCCGATCTCCTTGTATGCGCGCGACCCAGCCGGAAACGAAGCGACCACACCGCTCGTGAACCAGGTGTTTCCCAAACAATTCGCACGCAGCCGGATCGGAATCGACGACCGTTTCGTGCAACGCGTCGTACCTGCCATCGCTGCCACCACGCCCAGCATGGATCTCTCGATGGATCCGGCAGATCTGGTGGCCTCCTTCGTGCGCATCAACAGTGACCTGCGACAGCAAAATGCCGAGACGATTGCCAGATACGCTCAAGACACGTCGTTCGATATGCTCTGGCGAAGTGCCTTCCAGGCGCTAGGCAATGCGTCGGTCGAGGCTGGATTTGCTGACAACCGAACCTACTTCTATGAGGGTGAGGAAATCGACCGGCAAGTACATCTTGGCTTTGATTTAGCGGTCACGCAACGCATCCCGATTCTCGCCGCGCAGGCCGGTGTGGTGCTCCACGCCGCCGACCTCGGCATCTACGGCAATTGCGTGATCGTGGATCACGGCCTGGGTGTGCAGTCACTTTACGCACATCTCTCCTCCTTTGACGTTAACGTGGGAGATCGAGTGGAACAAGGGCAGGCACTAGGGCGAAGCGGCATGACCGGGCTCGCGGGCGGAGACCACCTGCACTTCACCATGCTCATCAACGGCTACCCGGTGAATCCGGTGGAGTGGTGGGATCCGCAGTGGGTACAGGACCGCGTATTACGAAAGATCACTGAAGCGGGTGGGAGCGGCATGTGATAATCGAAGTTTTGGAGGCGAGACGAATGATGCGACAGCTTCAGGCAGGATTAATGATGGCGATGTTCTGCGCGAGCACTGCGGCCTGTGGTGGCGGATCAACCGACGACGTCTCAGCCCCACCTGCGCCGCTCACGAGCCCCGTCGACGCTGCCTCGGCTGGAAACATCGTGGGCCGGATCGCCTTCGAAGGCCCGCGGCAACAACCTCGTGTCGTGTCAATGGAGTCCGATCCCAACTGCGTTCAGTCCGGCACTACGATCACGGACGAGACCGTCGTTGTCAGTGTCGACGGCGCCCTGCAGAACGTGTTTGTGTACGTCAAGGACGGCCTTGGCGACCTGCGGTTTCCTATACCGGCGACGCCTCTCGTGCTCGACCAGGAGAACTGCCGTTACGTACCTCACGTGCTGGGCGTTCAAGTCGGTCAGACCGTTGACATCGTCAACAGCGACCCCACGCTGCACAACGTCCACGCCATACCCCTGACGAACCAAGAATTTAACACCGGCCAGCCGCTTCCCGGCATGAAGCACACACATCAGTTCACGACAAAGGAAGTGATGGTGCCCTTCAAGTGCGACGTGCATCCATGGATGGAAGCGTATGTCGGCGTTGTTGATCATCCGTTCTTCGCCGTAACCGCCGCGGACGGCTCCTTTAATCTGGAAGGATTGCCGCCCGGCACATACACGATCGAGGCCTGGCACGAGACGCTGGGCACACAGACACAAACCGTCACGATCGGCGAGCAGGAAACCACCGATATCAGCTTTTCGTTCCAGGTGTAGCGCGGGTCGCGGAAATGCTGCTTCACTTATTCGCATTACTCGTAGCAGCCTCGACGGCCGGGCTCATCTTTGCAGGCGGGCTGGTAACCAGTACGGGATCTGGACTCTCGGTGCCGGACTGGCCCAACACCTACGGCTGGTTCATGCTGACATTTCCGATCGACAAGATGGTCGGCGGTATTTTTTACGAGCACAGCCACCGCCTGATCGCCAGCATGGTCGGCCTCCTGATCGTCGTGCAGGCAGCCTGGCTCTTCAAAGTGGAACCTCGGCTCTGGGTGCGGCGCCTGGGTTACATCGCAGTTGCGGCTGTCGTTACGCAGGGCATCCTTGGGGGCGTCACAGTCCTTTGGTTCCTGCCTGCTCCGATTTCGATAGCACACGCGAGCTTAGCGCAACTCGTGTTCTGCCTCACAGTGTCGATCGCGTTATTCACCTCTCCTGGTTGGCAACGTGCCGATACAAGCAAACAGGCACCGATCGACACTGACCAACCGCTGCAGACCATCGCGATACTCACAACCGTGCTCGTGTACGCACAGATCATTGCAGGCGCGACCATGCGGCACACTGGTGCAGGCTTGGCGATTCCTGATTTCCCGTTCGTCTTCGGGTCTGTCCTGCCGCCGTACTGGACGCCCCAAATCGCTATTCACTACGCTCACCGGGTCGGCGCGCTTGTTGTGTCCGGCTGCGTACTGGCAACGGTTGGGCATGTGCTGTACCACCATATAAGCCGGCTGGAGTTGAGGAGACCGTCGCTCTTGCTACTGGCACTGTTGGCGATTCAGATCACACTCGGCGGACTAACGGTACTCAGCGGCAAGCACTACATCATCAACTCGCTGCACGTTGTCACCGGGGCGCTCGTCCTGGGAACGTCGCTCGTGTTAACACTGCGAACGTGCCGACCGCGCTTTGTCGTCAACGTGTCCGGTTCCACGAAACGTGACGTGCTGCAGGAATCGAGTCGGACGTACGAATTGTCCGGCGAATGGAGCTCACCCCCTGGAGTCCCCGGAGCACGCGTATGAAGCCAATTGCTGACACTGCGGCAAGTTCCGCGGTCCCGTCCACAACTGGATGGGAGGCTACGGACGCACAACCGGAGCACGGCCCAGCCGACTTCATCACCTTAGCGAAACCGCGGCTGAACCTGCTGGTGGTCTTCACCACGGCCGCCGGCCTGTACCTCGCGTCGCCGAACGGCGTCGCGATTTCGGTGTTGCTGCACACACTTTTAGGCACGGCGCTGATCGCTGGGGGCGCGGCGGCCCTGAACCAAGTCTGGGAACGGGATACAGACGCGCTAATGCGCCGGACGCGCACGCGACCGATCGCCAGCGGCCGTCTCCGTCCATCGCAGGGCTTGTCGTTTGGCCTCGCCCTGTCGACAACGGGTCTCATCGAGCTTGCGCTGGGCGTCAACCTCATCTCTGCGTGGATGGCGGCCCTCACAATGGGCAGCTACGTACTCGTCTATACACCTCTGAAGCGAAGGACGTCTCTGGCGACGCTGGTTGGAGCCGTTCCAGGCGCGCTACCCCCGGTCATCGGCTGGGTGGCCGCCACTGGCTCTCTGACACTGCCGGCACTCGTCCTGTTCGGGATTTCGTTCTTTTGGCAAATGCCACACTTCCTCGCGATTGCTTGGCTATACCGCGACGAGTATGCCATCGCCGGCATTCCGTTGCTGCCCGTACTCGAGCCAGACGGACGCCGCACCGGACAGCAAGCGCTGCTCTACAGCGCCGCCTTGTGGCCGGTCAGCCTGCTGCCGCTGCTGGTCGGCCTGGCCGGCGGGTTGTATCTCGTCGTCGCGACCGTGCTCGGGCTAACCTTGATCGCGTTGAGCGCCAGCTTTGCGCACAATCGATCGACGGTGGCTGCGCGACGCCTTTTTCTGTTCTCCATTACATATCTCCCACTGCTGTGGGGAGCACTCGTCGCCGACCGTCTCTGGATCTGACGCGGGTCTGATACAGATATCCGACCTGCCACCGGTCAACGTAACCCTAAATGACCTGGAGGCAATTCTGATCACGACGGGTTTCGTCATAATCCGTCGCGACAATGGCAAACTAGACAAGTGCTGCATGCTGGCCGCACTGAATAGCCACCGCGCACGGCCTAACTGCCCAGTTCGACCGGCATACTCGCCTGGTCCGATGGATGCTGCCGACCAGCTCCTACGTCTCAGTCAATCGGGTCGTGATCTACCTGATGATTTACCACCTGTGCTAGCAACCTGCAGCCAAACTCAGACGCCGAGCTAAGACAGGTGAGGTGGTTTTGCTGGGTACGCAGTAAACGAACGGAGTGGAATAAAATAGCGCTTAACGAATGCCACACCACGCGCTCTCCGGGCTCCGCCGCTGGCAAGCCGCTATCGTTGTGGCGACGTTCGTTGTCGCCATCATCGGCGCCGGGCTAGTGGGATGGTGGTATGCGGGCGTGTCGACGCCAATTTCAGGACCAATTGTCCTCATCTCCATAGACGGCCTGAGCCCATCGCGGTTGTCTTCTGATAATCGCACCACCACGACATCGATCGATGCCCTCGCGGCTGATGCCGTAATCTTCGAACGTGCGTACACACATTCGCCGCTAACGCTTCCCGCCCACGCATCGATGCTTGCGGGGCAACTCCCGTTTGAACACGGCGTCAGGGATGAGGCCGGATTCGCACTACGGGAGAACGTAGATTCGCTGGCCGAGCTGCTTCGGAATCGAGGTTTCGAGACCGGAGCCACGGTATCGTCTTTTCTGCTTCGGCCGGCAACGGGTGTCGCCCAAGGCTTCACGTTCTTTGATGCCGAACTACCGAACAAACCCGGTGCGCGTGGGCCGGTGGTCGAACGAGACGGCACGCAGACCGCCGAGGCTGCCGCACAGTGGCTTCGCTCGCAAGCCGAGGATCGCGTCTTCCTCCTCGTACAGGTCAACGAGGATGCCGCCGAATCCACTGTGACGCAACTTGTCACGACACTCGAAGAGTTGAGACTATACGACCAGGCCACAATTATCCTGACATCCAGCCACGGCGACACCGGCGCAGGCGGCTCGCTCGACGACGCATCACTCCACGTCCCGCTACTCGTGAAGCAACGGGACGGCGAAGGTGCCGGGCGTCGCGTCACTCTGCCAGTGCAGCACATCGATATCCTCCCCACTCTCCTCGATTTGGTTCGCGCCCCCATTCCCCCTGGCCTTCGGGGTCGATCCCTTCGTGCGGCGCTCGGCGGCAATGAAACGAGTATCGTCGATCAGCCGATCTACGCTGAGTCCCTCGCGGGTCGCTTCCGATTCGGAGGCCCAGGAAAGTTCGCCCTTGCAAGCGACGCATACCGATACGTTCGCAGCGGCAACGATGCCACTATCGAGCCCGAGGGTAGACAGGCGACGCCACCCCCCCCAGAGGCGGCAGAGGCCACGCGGCTCAGCGAAGAACTTGACCGCCTCCTTGAAGGACAGTCCATGAGTCAGCCCACGGAAATTGCCGCCGCTGACGAGGACCACTACGCCGCGCTGGGGTACCTTGGCGGCGCGCTGATCGCCGGTGCTGAATCAGCGTCGATTGATCCGGCGGATGAAGCGTTCGTCGCGGAGACCCACCGCGCTGCGGCTAGACTGGTGGGCCAGAAATTCTACACGGTGGCCATAGACCTGCTGAGAGCAATCGCGCACGCCCATCCGCATATGGCGGTGGCGCAGTACCAACTCGGCATGTTGCTCTCGCGTGCGGGCCGACTCGAAGAGGCCGTGGTCGCATTCCAGTCGGCCGAGTTAGCCGAACCAGACGACCCGTACATTCCTGCTGCGCTGGCACGTGTGCTGATACAGGCTCGGCGGTATGGCGAAGCCAGCGAGCGCGCAAGACTGGCCGTCGCGCTGGCCGAACGGCAGGACGCCAGGGCGCGTTGCACCGCCTTCGAGATAGCAGCGCGCGTGGCACTCGCACTTGATGACCGTGAACGTGCCGAGGCGTACGGCGACGCCACTGAACTTGAGGATCCCGAGTTACCAATGGCGCGATTCGTCCGTGGGCGACTGCTGCACGCGGACGGGATGTACGAAGAGGCACTGGCGGCGTTTCAAGAGGCCGCCATCGTGCTTACGCAGCATGGCCGCGCGCTTGAGGAACTGCACTGGTATCTTGGAGATACACTCCGAAGGCTTGACCGGTACCCTGAAGCAGAGGCGCAGTTCCGCGAGGAACTGCAGGTCTTTCCACGCAGCATCCCCGCATACGCCAGTCTGGCTACGCTCTACCACGCATCCAATCGTGCGGTTGGGGTAGAAGAAGCTCTCGACGCTCTTGTCGATACCGCACCCACGCCGGAGGGCTATGATGCCGCCGCTAGGCTCTGGACTATAGTCGGCGAGCCGGCACGCGCAGCTGCGCTCAGGGCCGATGCGCGGATGCGATTCAACGGAGATCCGTCGCTCCCGCTGTTTCAACCCTAGCCTGGCCCCGAACCGCTGACAAACCCGCCAGCGGCAGCACCACGCCCGTTGTATCCGTCACCACGCCACTGATACTGACAACCGCTTCCTTAACGTAGGCTCGTATCGGAAGCATGACGAGGATCACTCGCCATTGCAGCCGCCTGCTACTACACAGGCTCGCTAGGGTCGCTCCGGCTCAGGTCGGCCGAACCGCGCGTCGTCGATCGAGACGTTCGCCTCCAGTTCGTCGAACTGAAGCGTCGACTGCCCGCTGGTCCAGGTCAGAATCACCTGAAACGGCATCTGCATACCGTTTACCTCGCGGTAGTCGCTAAAATCCATTCGAACGGGAACAGGCCCCGCCGCTGTGTCTGTCCAGCGCAAGAGACGTCGCAACATGCCCACATCGTCGATATACAACTCAACGGGAAGTTCTCCTGGATTGCTGCCCCTGAGGATCTCGACCTGATCATCACCAATATCACCGTAACCAACCTGCCACTCGGTGAACGCTTCCTGAAACTGCGTAGGAAACGACGCCATCGCATCAAGCCCAATGCCAGTCAGGCTCGTTCCGGTCAGACTGAGGAGCGGCACGGGGGTATCAGGCTGATATTTCCACCCGTCTGTTCCGTCATACGCCCATATCAAATCGGACAAAATCCCATGCACAACAATCGTGCGCTTGTTTGGCCTTACAGCATAGAACTCCATCGGCACCACGGCACCAGCCGTGTCGAACCCGACGTACGTACCCGATCCCGTTATGCTCGAGATCGTCGCGAGTTGCTCGGCGCCGCCAAGCGCTTGTATGTATCGCTCAAATACTTCTTCGGAAGATGGCGCATAGAGCGCCGGGAAAAACCGGAGTGGTTGAGGATCGTCAACTAGTTCTGAGTACTGCAGTCTCAGACTCGGCGCCTGCCCTGGAAAATAGTCCCCGTTGTGACATGTGAAACAGGTCACCCGCTGCTCACCGCCAAAATACGTGCGGTTGATAGTGTTCATCATGATCACCATCTGTCGAGCTCGCTGAATCCGAGGGGTCGGAATCGCGAACGCCTCGGTATCGTAGGTGATGGCCGGGGAATGGCAACCGACGCAATCAAGCAGGAGCGCGGAGGCGAACATACCCATCGTATCGTTGAACTCGTCCACTGGGATACCCTTGAGCACCTGAACGTCCGAGTACACTTCCTCCGCCATCGGTTGCGCCTGCGCCAACGCCTTCTGGCCGGCAACAAACGACGCAGCCAGCAGGCACGACGTCGCCACTGCAATGGCACCACCTGCAAGCCGCTGCCCGGGAATACGCTTGTAGCTGACCTCTACCTCACTCATTTGATCATCCCCAAACGGGCCGCGGCGACAAGGACGACAGCTCCGTCTGTACAACTACTTCGACGCATCATGAGTCTCAGTCCCTTTTCATTGATCGAGAGTCCCAGCTCCTTACTGATTGAGCTGTTGCGCTTCCACGGAGGTCGGATCTTCGTGAAACAACGTCACAACTCGCCCATCCGGAAACGTCATCTGGCGAACCCGACCAAGGTTGGCGCCGTTAAAGGCAGG
>Ga0315339_1000209_pt1 | contig 89771 bp, 96 predicted proteins | sample ASW17metaG_FD_204514 | JGI IMG/M metagenome (GOLD analysis project Ga0315339, IMG submission 204514) | Ammonia-oxidizing marine archaeal communities from Pacific Ocean, United States - ASW #17 | ecosystem: Environmental > Aquatic > Marine > Oceanic | place: USA: California | collected 2016-12-05
TACAAGCAATTTTAAATCTCTGTCTATTTTCAATAGCCTGAACAAAAGCAATTGTTTTGTAATAGTCATCAATTGACCCAGTATCTAACCAAGCACCACCTCTTCCTAGAAAATCAGCATATAAATTATTTTTTAGCTTTATTGAAATAATTTCGTAATTTATTTTTTTCATGAATTGTAAATATAATATTTCTATGAAATATTTTTCTTATAATTTTATATAAAATACTATCTTCATTAATTTTGCCAAATATTTTGTTAAAAAATTTAATAGATTTTAAAAAATATCCATTATGTCTGTAATCAGTAAAGTACACTCGTTTATTCACATCATTTTCTAACAATATACTTGTTTTGGAAATCTTCGAAGAAATATTTAAAACTGTAATTGAATCAAAAAATTGAATTGAATGTATTTTGCTAGAAAAAATGTTATTTTTTTTAGAAACTAATGGATTTCTTCTGTGAATAGACTCAATTAATAAGTTACAAAAATTAATAAAAGAGTGTGAAGATGGATTATTAAAACCTTTTTTTCGCATAAAGCTTGTATGAGTATCTTCAACAATAATTAGTCCATTGTCATTAATATTATCTATAGTCTCAACTAAAGTAGTAATCTGTTGTAAATTTCTATGACCTCCATCGTCTAAAATAATATCAACATGACCAACCTTATCAAAAAAATCTTTCCAGAAATTGGGATCTGCTTGATCTCCTATAAAAATTTCAAAACCATACTTTTCTAATTTTTTTGCTTCTGGATTAAGTTCTATTCCAATTACTCTTGCATTATTTTTGAAAAACGATTTCCACATAAATAAAGAGCCACCATTACCGACTCCAATTTCTACAATTGTAATCTTTTTGTCTTCGTATATTTTAAAGATTTGGTCGTATATTTCAAAATAATTGTCCCACTTAATTGTATAGCGTGGAGATGCTTTGAAATGGTTAATTAAATTGTTTTGATTTTGTTTCATTTATACTTAGGTATATAAAACAATTTAAAATTAAAAGACAATCTTTAGTTGTTATAATTTTATAATTTCTTGATATTAATAACTATGTTAATAAAAATATGTAAATGAATAAAATTAAAACAAAATTTAAAGATTTGTATAGTTTTCAATCAGGAAAATTTACAGATAATAGAGGTTTTTTTAGAGAGCTAGTTTTTGCACACGGTTTTATGGGTATGAAAAATAAAAATACCATAATTTACGGATGTACCAACTATCGTCATAAAGAAAGTGAGTCTGGAATAAAATGGAACGACTCATCTTTAAAGATTAAATGGCCAATTAAAAAATCTATCCTTTCTGAAAAATATAAGAAAAATAAATCATTTAATTTTTACTTTGGTTAAAATGAATAATGCAATAATTTTTTGTCTATGTATGCAAGATAATTTGCTAAATAAGGTTAAACAATTAGATTATATTCCTGTAGGTCTTGGAGAAGGTAACTTTTCAAAAGATTGGATGAGAGACAATGCTGGAGAAAATATTTCTCAAAAAAATAAGTTTTATGGAGAACATTCATTTCATTATTGGTTTTGGAAAAATAATTTAGAAAATATTGATGAGGGAAAATGGATAGGATTTTGTGCATATAGAAGATTTTGGCAAAAAAATAACGAAAAAATAAACAAAGTATCAAATTTTAAAGATAGTATTCTTGATAAAATTCCTAGCGAATGGGAAAATTTTGATGTGGTATTGGGTGATAAAATGAATTTAGACAACGTTAAATGGATTAAGGTTTTAAAATATGGAAAGAATGCTTTTTTTAGAAATCCCAAGTCTATATTTAAAAAAGGAAGAACAATAAGATTTCACTTTGATATGTTTCACGGAAATGGAGTGTTGGATAAAGCTCTAAATCTATTAAATGAAGAAGATAAAATAGACTTCAAAAAATATATAAATGAAAACACATCATACAATCAAGGAAATATGTTTGTGTGTAAATCAAAAAAAATTATGAAAAAATATTACGAAACTATTTTTGAATGGTTAGAAAGATGTGAGAAGGTTTTTGGGTTTGATCTGGCGGGATATGGCAATATAAGGCTGTATGCTTTTCTTGCTGAGAGATTTATGCCTTATTGGTTCAATAAAAATGCAAAAGTTTTAGAATGGCCAATATTAATTCATGATTTAAATAAAGAAAATATATAAATGAAAAAAATAATAGATTTTCTAGATTTGGGACAGCAACCTCTTGCAAATTGTTATCTAGATAAGCAGCAAATTAAAAAAAAAGAGAGAAAATACAGATTAATTATATGTTTTGACAATGAAAATAAACTTGTTTCTATAAAAAAAACTTTTTCTAGTAAAATGATGTTTAATAATAAATATCCTTACAGATCATCGATGTCTAAAACAATGCAAAAATCTTTCCAAAAACTTGCAAAGCAAATAAAAAAAATTAAGCCTAAAAAAATATTAGAAATTGGAAGCAATGATGGTTCTTTTTTAAAAAATTTTAATAAAAAATTAACCATTGGAGTTGAGCCTTGCGCTAACGTTGAAAGAATTACAAAAAAACAAAAATTTAATACTATTCCTAAATATTGGAACACAAAACTAGCTAAAAATATTGTTAAAAAATATGGTGATATTGATCTAATTTATTCAGCAAATACTATTAGTCATATAAAAGATTTAAATGATGTTTTTAAATCAATTAGCTTGGTGTTATCAGAAAATGGCAAACTTATAATAGAAGACCCTTCTTTACTTGAGTGCTTAAAAAGGAATACGTATGACCAGTTTTACAACGAGCATATTTATGTATTTTCTTATTTATCATTAAAAAATATTTTAAAAAAACACAACTTTGAAATCTATAAAATTGAAAATTTAGATATTCATGGAGGATCTAATAGATATTTTATTAAAAGAAGAAGTAACAAAATCAAGGTAGAAAATTCTGTAATAAAACAAAAAAAACAGGAAATTAAGTACGGTCTAAATAAAAAATATACATATTTTGAATTTAAAAAAAGAGTAGAAAATTCTAAAAAAAAATTAATCTCTATTTTTAAGAATTGTAAATCTAAAAATAAAAAAATAATTGGATATGGTGCTACTGCTAAATCAACAACAATTTTAAATTATTGTGAAATAAACAGTCAAACGATAGACTATTTTCTAGATACAACTAAAGATAAACAAAACAAATATACTCCTGGTACTAAAATTAAGATAAAAAAGTATAAAGGGGCTATTAACGAAAATGTAGACTATGTTTTTTTGGGAGCATGGAACTTTAAGAAAGAAATTTTTAAAAAAGAAAAAAAATATATTAAATCTGGTGGTAAGTTTATTATTCACACGCCTTATCCTAAAATAATATAAAATGAAAAAAAAATATTTTTTTTACCAATGTACCCGACACTTACTGATGAGGAGCAAAATATAGTAATAAAAGAATTAAAAAAACTAATTTAACTTAAAGATAAAATTAAATAATTTTATCTTTAAGTAATTGAGCAAAGTTTTTAGCAAACTTATCTTTTTTAGTTATTATCACTTTTTTATTAGGCCACTTAATTTTAAGAGATGGATCACTATATAAAAGTCCATATTCATCTCCAATAGATCTATATTCGGTGCAACTATAACAAACTATATTTTCATTATCTAATGCTTGAAAACCATGAGCAAAACCAGGGGGTATAAAAACAGATTTACAGTTTTTATCACTTAAAATTACTGAGCAACTTTTACCAAATGTTTTTGAATTTTTTCTAAGATCTACAATTACATCATATATTTTACCCTTTACAACAGATATATATTTTCCTTGTGATTTTTTAAATTGAAAATGTAATCCTCTTAATACATTTTTTTTTGATTTAGAAACTATATGAAACTTAAATTTTTTTTTGATTTGTTTTTCAACAAGAAGTTCTCTTAAGTATCCTCTTGTGTCTTTATATAATTTTCTTTCAATAAACAATAAACCTTTAAACTTATTTTTTTTAATTTTTAACATTAAATTAAATCTCTGAGGTATTTAGAATAAATACAATTACCATAAAATTTTATTGAATTAATTATTTCTTTTTTCCCTATCCATTTATTGTTAAGTGCTATTTCCTCAATACAAGCAATTTTAAATCTCTGTCTATTTTCAATAGCCTGAACAAAAGCAATTGTTTTGTAATAGTCATCAATTGACCCAGTATCTAACCAAGCACCACCTCTTCCTAGAAAATCAGCATATAAATTGTTTGTTTTTTTATATTTATTTAGCAAGTCCGTTATTTCAATTTCACCTCTTTTTGATGGTTTAAGTTTTTTTGAATATTCTATAACTTTATTATCAAAGAAATATAAGCCAGTAATTGCTAAATCAGATAGATACTTTTTTGGTTTTTCTTTAATTGAAGTAATTTTATTTTTATCATTTATTTTAGCTACTCCAAACAATTCAGGTTTAGTAACTTTATGTAGTAATACTTTTGCTCCATCTTTTAATTTAGAGGCATTAAGAAGAGTTGTTGATAAATTCTGGCCATAAAAAAAATTATCACCTAATATTAATGCAACATTTTCTTTGCCAATAAACTCTTCACCCAAAATAAATGCATCTGGCAATCCTTTTGGTGTTGCCTGCTCTTTATAGGTAATTTTAATGCCCAAATTATTTCCATTAGGTATTATCTTCTTATATTGATCAAGCTGTCCCTTATTAACTATAATTAATATATCCTTTATTTTGGCAAGCATTAAAATTGATAAAGGATAAAAAATCAGAGGTTTATCATAAATTGGTAATAGCTGCTTATTAACAGCCTTTGTAAGAGGGCTCATTCTAGTTCCCTTGCCACCAGCTAAAATAATTCCTTTTTTAATCATTATATTTTTCCAATTCTTTTAACTATATCATTTTTAGATATGGATTTATAGTAGTTATCATTTTGAAGATACCATAAAAAAGTTTTTTCCAATCCATTTTTAAAATTAATTTTTGCTTTCCATCCTAATTTTTTTAATATTTTTTTACTATCCAAAGCATATCTTACATCGTGTCCAGGTCTATCTTTGACAAATTGAATTTTTATATTTGAACCTATTTTAATTTTTTGTTTTGCAACACTTATTAAATATCTACAAATTTCCAAGTTATCTAAATTTTTATTAGAGCCAATATTATAAAATTCGCCAATTTTACCTTTTTGGAAAACTTTTAATAAAGCATCACAATGATCTTTTACATGAATCCATTCTCTGGAATTTTTTCCATTTCCATAAATAGGTAAACTTTTATTGTTAAGTATGTTGTATATTAATTTGGGAATTAGCTTTTCAGGATGCTGTTTAGGACCATAGTTATTTGAACAATTAGTAACAATAGCTGGAATTTTATAAGTTCTCACATAGGAAGAAACTAAATGATCAGAAGAAGCTTTACTTGCAGCGTAGGGTGAGCTTGGTTTGTAAGGAAAATCTTCGCTAGCTCTGCCTTTTAAAATGTCACCATAAACCTCATCTGTAGAAATATGAATTAGCTTGGTTTTTTTATTAGTTTTTGAATATTTTCTAAAAATTTCAAGTAAGTTAAAAACACCTAAAATATTACTATTAATAAAACTATCAGGACTATCAATAGATCTGTCAACATGCGTCTCTGCAGCAAGATTGAAAATACAATCTGGTTTGTACTTATATATAATAGTTTGAATTTTTTTTTTATTCGTTAAATCACATTTCACAAACTTATATTTCTTATTATCTTTAAAATCTTTAACATTATAAAAATTAGACGAATAACTAACTTTATCAATATTGATTACAAAATAATTTCTTTTCAATAGTAATTCTATTAAATTACTTCCAATAAATCCAAGACCACCAGTGACTATTATTTTTTGCATTTTTTTACTTATAACAACACTAATTATACCGTTTGTATTGTGGCATCAATTTGTATTTATCAATTAATTAACAATTTTTATTAATATGTTGATTGTATAAAAAATTAAAACTTATATAAATTGATAAATTATAATAATTCAAAATCTAATAAATTATGAATAATTTATTACCTAATTTAACAGTTAATATTCTCACTTATCGAACAAATCAAGAAATATTAAAGAATTGCATTATGTCTATAGATAAGACTGTAAGAATAAATATAATAGAAAATTCTAATGAACTAAAAAATCAAGAGTTTTATAAAAAACTAAACCCTAATATTGAAGTATTTTTAACTGGTGAAAACTTAGGCTATGGAAGAGGTCACAATTTTGGATTGCAAAAAGTTAAAACTAAATACGCATTAATTTTAAACCCAGATTTAGTATGTAAAGAAAATTATTTTAAAAATATTCAAATTTATTTTACTGAAAGTATAGATTTTTCAATTATTGGGTCTCAATATGAAAAACATAAAATGGATAAACCAGCTTATGGTCTATTTGAAAGCAAAATCTATAATGATAAATTGCCCACAAATGAAATTAATTTACAAAAAGTCGACTGGGTTGTTGGTTGTTCAATGCTATTTAACTTAGAAAAATTTAATGACCGAAATTTATTTGATGAAAATTTTTTCTTATTTTTTGAAGAAACAGATTTATGCAGAAGAACTAAATTATTAGGTCAAAATATTTATAGTAGTAAATCTTTACTAATTGATCACTTTGGTGAAAAAGGCTCTTTTGCATCTGATCTAAATAATAAATTATCTTATATAAAATTAAGAAATTGGCATTTAATGTGGTCTTCATTTTATTATTATAAAAAAAATAATAATTATATGTTTGCGTTTAAAAAATCTTTAGGAACTTTAGTGAGATCTTTTTTTAAAACTATATTTTACTCTATAATTTTTAACAAAACTGAAAAAACTAAATATTATTATAGATTTTTGGGTTTATATAATTCAATGATTGGAAAAAAGTCTTGGTATAGACCTTAATATTAATATGAAATTTAAAGAGTTATTATTTACAAATTTTTTGACATACTATTTGTACAAAAAATTAAAGATATTTAGAAACTCATTTAAAAATGAACATCTAGGTGAGTTTGGTGAGGATATTTTTATAAGAAGATTTTTTAAAAATGATGCTAAAGGATTTTATGTTGACATTGGATGTTATCATCCAATTAAAGGTTCACTAACTTATTACCTTTATAAAAAAGATTGGAATGGTTTAAATGTGGATTTAAGCAAAGTTTCAATTGATTTGTTCAAATTAGCTAGACCAAAAGATTTTAATATTAATGCTGCAGTTACAGATTTTAATGGTGAGACAGTTTACTATGAAAATGGAAAAATAAATCAACAAAATTCATTAGTTGAAGATATTTCCAAGAAACAAGTAACGATTCAAGCTTATAGATTAAACGATTTACTTGAAAAATTTAATATTACAAATATTGATTTTTTAAATATAGACGTTGAAGGAAATGATTTTAAAGTAATATCTACTTTTAATTTTTCAAAGTTTAAACCAAAATTAATAAGTATTGAACAAAATATTTATAACTTAGAAATTATAACTAATAGTGAATGTCATAAGTTATTATTAAAAAATAATTATTTCTTAACTTCTAAAATTGGAGTTACTTGTATTTATATAAATAAGATGTATGAAAAATTTTTTGAAAAAATAATGAGTATATAAAATTTTTAATGACCAGGAAATTCTATTAAGTTTTCTACTTTATGGCCTCTTTTAATAAGATTTTCACAACCACCTAAGTCAAAAAGATTTATTACAAATATAAATCCAGCCACTTTAGCAGTAGATATTTCTACTAATTTTGCGGCTGCATTCGCTGTACCACCAGTAGCTACTAAATCATCAATAAGTAAAATTGAGTCACCTTGCTCCATTGAGTCTTTATGCACCTCCATAGTAGCAGTCCCATACTCTAAACTAAAATCTACAGAAAGAGTTTCAGCAGGTAGTTTGTTTTTTTTTCTAAATAAAATGAATGGTTTTTTTAATAAATAAGAAACTGCTGAAGCAAATACAAAGCCCCTAGACTCTATTGCAGCAATTTTATTAAATTTGAACTTTTTAGATTTTTCTACTATCTCATCTATTGATTTGGTAAATGCTTCTTCATTTTTAATTAAAGTTGTAATATCTCTAAATAGTATTCCTTTTTTTGGATAATCAGGAATAGATCTTATGTGGTCTTTTAAATTCATTTCTTTTAGTATTAATATATAAATACTTAAAGAATTTTATAGATATGGCAAATAATAAATTAGCAATAATCGGTGGGAGTGGCCTTTATGACGTTGAAGAATTTAAAGACAGAGAATTATTGAATTTAAATACTCCATGGGGAAATCCCTCAGATGAAATTTTAAAAATAAAATATAATAATAAAGAAGTTTATTTTTTGCCAAGACATGGTCGTGGTCATTTTATTTCTCCATCTAAAATCAATTTTAGAGCAAATATTGATGCTTTTAAACAATTAGGTGTTACAGATATTATCTCTGTATCTGCCGTAGGATCATTAAAAGAAAATCTGTCACCAGGTAAATTTGTTATAGTTGACCAATTTATAGATAGAACTTTTGCCCGTGAGAAAACTTTTTTTAGTGAAGATATTGTTGCTCATGTGTCTATGGCTCATCCAACTTCAACTGGATTAATGAATGCTTGTGAAGAAGCAATTAAAAAAGAAAATATTGAATATCAAAGGGGAGGTACCTATGTAGTGATGGAAGGTCCTCAATTTTCTACACTAGCTGAATCAAATCTTTATAGATCTTGGAAAGCCGATGTTATTGGTATGACAAATATGCCAGAAGCAAAACTCGCTAGAGAAGCAGAAATTAGATATGCATCGGTATCAATGGTAACCGACTTTGATTGTTGGCACTCAGATCATGAAAATGTAGATGTTCAACAAGTTATTAAAGTATTATTAGGCAACGCTGGAAAGGCAAAAAAAATGATAAAAAATATTATTGATAACTTTGAAAATCATATTGATCCAAAGGATCCTGCAAATAATTGTTTAGATGTGGCTATTATTACATCGCCTGAAAAAAGAACTCAAAAGACAATTGATAAACTCAAAACAATAGCTGGAAGAGTTCTAAAAAAATGAGAATACAAGGCAAAGAATATCAAACAATTTGGTTTGAAGATAATGTTGTGAAAATTATAGATCAAACGAAATTACCACATCAATTTATAATCAAAGAACTTAAAACTGTTAAAGATGCAATTAATTCAATTAAAATTATGGAAGTTAGAGGAGCGCCACTAATAGGTGGAACAGCAGCTTATGGAATGGTTTTAGCTATTATGGAAAAGAACGATACTAATTTTATTAAAAAAAGTTCAGAAGATCTAATTCAATCAAGACCCACAGCAATAAATTTAAAGTGGGCCGTTGATAGAATGGTAAAAAAATTATCAGGCGTTAATAATAATGAAACTTTAAAAATAGCTCTAGATGAAGCAAAAGCAATCTGTAAAGAAGATGTTAAGTTTTGTGAAAATATTGGATTAAATGGGTTAAAAATTATTGAAGAAATTTATAATAAAAAAAAGGATACAGTAAACATTCTAACTCATTGTAATGCTGGATGGCTGGCAACAATTAATTGGGGCACTGCTACTTCACCAATTTATCATGCTCATAAAAAAGATATTCCCGTGCATGTTTGGGTTGATGAAACAAGACCAAGAAATCAAGGAGCTAATTTAACTTCATATGAATTAAATGAAGAAGAAGTGCCAAATACAATAATTGCAGATAACACTGGTGGAATATTAATGCAGAGAGGAGAGGTTGATATGTGCATTGTTGGGACTGATAGAACTTTATCAACAGGTGATGTTTGTAATAAAATTGGAACTTATCTTAAAGCATTAGCTGCACATGATAATAACGTACCTTTTTATGTTGCTGTACCAAGCTCAACAATTGATTGGGATATAATAGACTTTAAAAATATTCCAATTGAAGAAAGAAATTCAGAGGAATTATCTCATATAGAAGGTTTAGATGAAAGTGGAAGTGTTAAAAAAGTATTAATTTACCCAAAAAAAAGTAAATCTATGAATTTAGCTTTTGATGTCACACCAGCAAAATATGTAACTGGATTAATTACTGAAAAAGGTATTTGTGAAGCATCTACAGAAGGATTAAAAGGATTGTTCAAATGATAAAAAATATTTTAATATTTATTTTTATAGTTTTGGGCATGGTTGTTATTTTGAACTTTAGTGATCATAATCTAAAAAGAGCAGTTGATGCTTGTTTAGCGGGAAGTCAAAAACTATCTAAATCCAAGATAACAGATCTTGAAGAAGCAAAAAAGTTTTGTGAAGAAGAAATAAAGAAAAATAAAAATAAATAATTAAAGTGTTAAATTTAATAGAACGAGAACAAGTAATTGAATATTCAAAAAAATTAAATACTACAAATTTATCACCCTTAAGATCTGGAAATATATCTGTTAGAGGAATTCAGGATGATGTTGAGGGTTTTTTTATAACTCCTTCTGGGAAAAAATATGAAACTTTAAAACCTGAGGACATTGTCTTTTTATCTTTAAATGAGGAAAAAGATTTTCTTTCTTGGTTTAATTCAGGAAAAAATCCATCTTCTGAGTGGAGATTTCATCAAGATATTTATAAAAGTAAATGGGAAGCTAAAGCAATAGTCCATGCTCATTCACCACATGCAACAGCGGTATCATCTCATGGAGAATCAATTCCTGCTTTTCATTACATGATAGCCTTAGCAGGTGGAGACGACATAAAATGTTCTGAATATGCAACTTTTGGGACCAATGAACTATCTGTGAATATAATTAAAGCATTAGAAAAAAGAAAAGCATGTTTAATGTCAAATCATGGACAGGTTGCATTTGAAAAAAACTTATCCACAGCTTTTGAGCTTGCTCAAGAAGTTGAAAATATTTGCCAACAATACATAATTACATTAAAACTTGGAAAACCTAAAATTCTTACATTTACAGAAATGCAAAAAATTTTAGATAAAATAAAAAATTATAAGAATGGATAATTTTTATGACAAAAGTTGGCGAGCACATAACCTTAGATATTATTGGAACTACTCAGGAATATGATCCTTCTTTATTTGAAAATGTTATTAATAAAATTGCAAAAGCAGCAAATGTAACTGTCTTAAAGATTTCCAAATATAAATTTGAACCACAAGGATTTACAATTTTAGCTTTATTAGCAGAAAGCCATATCAGTTTTCATACTTTTCCAGAAAAAGAAATTATAAGTTTTGATTTTTTTACATGTGGAAATATCAGTCCATCGATTGCTTTAGATATTATTAAAAAAGAATTTAAACACAAAAGAATAATTAAAAAAGAATTTAATAGAGATACTAAAGATCTTTATTATGATATTTATAGTTCATCCGGCTTACAAAAATCTTATGTAGTAAATGATGTGCTTGAAGATTTTAAATCTAAAGTAGGACAGCATATTGAGATATTAGATTTAGAACAGTTTGGAAAATCTCTCTTTATAGACAATGAAATTCAAGTTGCTACAAATGATGAACATTTATATAGCTCAACTTTTGTTAACGCTGCATTAAAACTTAATAAAGATAGGGAGAACGCTGCTATAATTGGTGGAGGTGATGGAGGGGTTGCTAGAGAATGTATTTTAAAAGGATTTAATTTTATAGATTGGTATGAATTAGATCCAGAAGTGGTTGATGTTTGTAATAAACATTTAGGGAAAATTGGAAATAAATCTACTGAAAAAAATTCTGTTAAATGTATTTGGGGAGATGCCTTTGAAAATATTAAATCAGTTGAAGAGGACAAATATGATAAAATTTTTGTAGATCTTAATGACGATCAATTTTGCATAGATCTTGCTGCAAAAAATATGAACTCGCTAATTAGAATATTGAAGCCAAATGGTGTGATCACCGCACAGGTAGGCAGTCAAGATAAAAAACCCCTACAAGTACAAAAATGGCTTGATGTTTTTAATAAAAATTTTGGAAATACAACTTTAGATAGGGTTTATATTCCAAGCTTTGATTGTTCTTGGAACTTTTCTTCTTCAATTAATCATTAAAATTTTCTTTTTAAATTATTAAAATTGTGAAATAATATTTTTTTAATTAAAGGAGAAAATAATGAGTATATTTAAAAAGACTATTTTTTCAGTTCTAGCTTCTTTATTGATTGTCGGAAATGTTTACGCTTCTGATAAGATTAAGATTGGAACTGAAGGCGCTTATCCTCCATGGAATTCAAAAGATGCTTCAGGTAAGCTAATTGGATTTGAGGTTGAATTAGCTTATTCGCTTTGTAGATACATTGGAAGACAATGTGATATTGTTGAGCAAGATTGGGATGGAATGATACCAGCTCTACAAATGAGAAAATTTGATGCAATAATGGCTGGGATGTCAATTACTGATGAAAGAAAAAAAGTAATTACTTTCTCACAAGGTTATGCTGATGAAGTTGCATCACTAGCTGTAATGAAAGGTTCAGACCTAGAGGGAATGGATACTCCAGAAGGAGTAAATCTAAGTTTAGGTGGTTCAAGCGTTAAGAAAGCACTTAAAACTATAACTGGAGCTTTAGCTGGAAAAACTGTTTGTACACAAACAGCAACTATTCACCAAAACTTTTTAGAGTCAGGTGATGTAGGTAAAGTTAATGTTAGAACTTATAAAACACAAGATGAAGTAAACTTAGACTTAGCTTCTGGAAGATGTGATGTTGCATTAGCTGCAGCAGTTGCTTTTACTGATTATGCAGAAAAATCTGGGAAACCAGTTGTTCTTGTTGGACCAACTTTTTCAGGTGGAGCATTTGGGAATGGTGTTGGTGTTGGATTAAGACAGGCCTCTCAATTAGGTGGAACACTAGGAGCAAGAGATGCTGAGCTTTTAAAAGCTTTTAACAAAGCTATTGATCAAGCAAGAAAAGATGGAGTTATAAGTAGGCTTGCGATCAAACATTTTGGTTTTGACGCATCTATGTAATTAATTTTTTGAAAAGGCGGCTATTTAATTAGCCGCCCTTTCGATATGGATCTTTTATCTTTCGGAAAAGCTGGCTGGGGTGATGAGTTGTTTTACGCAACTCTAATGACTATCGCTGTTTCAATCACAGCAATGATCATTGGTTTTTTATTTTCACTTATTTTTACACCACTAAAATTATCAAATAACAAATTTTTAAATTTTATTGCAAACTCTTACACAACAGTAATAAGAGGCGTTCCTGAATTACTAGTAATATATTTATTTTTTTTTGGTGGGAGTGGAGCAATAATGTACGTAGCTTCTATATTTGGTTATTTTGAATATATAGAAATTAATGCATTTATTACAGGCTCAGTAGCTATTGGTATAATTTCAGGAGCCTATTCAACAGAGGTTTTTAGAGGTGCAATTCAATCAATAGACAAAGGACAGTTTGAAGCTTGCAAAGTTTTAGGATTTAAAAAATATATCTATTTTTTAAAAGTAATTATGCCTCAAATGTTGAGACTTGCTATACCGAATTTAAGCAATGTTTGGCAAATAACATTAAAGGATACCTCTCTAATATCTGTTACAGGTTTGGTTGAGATAATGAGACAATCCTACATTGCAGCAGGATCAACAAGAGATCCATTATTCTTTTATTCTTTTGCAGCACTTTTATATTTGATGCTTACTTTTTTAAGTATGAAGTTAATTAATAAACTTGAATTTAAATATAGTAGAGGATTTTAATGGATTTAACTTTAATGGCAACAAGCTTTCCAAAGTTATTAAGCGCAACAGTTGTAACTTTAAAACTTTTATCTTTATCTTTATTTTTTGGTTTATTTATTGGTCTTTTTTTTGCAATTTTAAGACTAAATAAAAACCCTATTATTAATAAATTTGCATACGGATACTCATATGTTTTTAGAGGGACACCTTTATTGGTTCAAATATTTATAATTTATTTTGGATTAGGACAGATAGAATATTTTAGATCAACTTTTCTTTGGGTTATTTTTAAAGAACCTTATTGGTGTGCAATTATAGCTTTTGCGTTAAACACAGGAGCTTACACATCTGAAATACTTAGATCAGCTTTTGAAACAATAAAACCAGGAATTATAGAGGCAGGAAAAAGCTTAGGAATACCAAGTAAAATTATTTTTTATAAAATTCAAATACCAGTTGCGATTAGACAATCTTTACCTGCTTATGGGAATGAAATTATATTAATGATGAAAGGAACATCTTTGGCAAGCACTGTCACATTAATGGATATAACAGGTGTAGCTAAATATATAATATCTACCACATTTAAGCCCATAGAAGTATTTATTGTGGCTGGAGGTATTTATTTATTTATGACTTTTTTAATTCACAATTTAATAAAGTATTTAGAAAAGAAATATAGTTTTCAATAATGTTGAAAAGTTATCTTTCAAAAAAACAAATTAAAGATTATGAAAATATTGGAGTAATAATCATTAAAGATATTTTTAAGGATTGGATTGAACCTTTAAGAAATGGTTTTCAAAAAGTTCTAGATAATCCAGGAATACATGGAAGAGAAAATGTTGGACACAAAGATAAAGGAAGATTTTTTGAAGACTATTGTAACTGGCAAAGAGTAAAAGAGTTTAAAGATTGTATTTTCAATTCACCAGGAGCACAAATAATTGCCGAAGCAACCTCTTCAAAATCAGCTCAAATTTTTCATGAACATATTTTTATAAAGGATCCTGGAACATTTAAAGAAACACCATGGCACCAAGACATGCCCTATTATTGTGTAGATGGAAATAATACAGGAAGTTTTTGGATACCTTTAGACATTGTTGATAAGCAAAATAATTTAAAATTGATCTTAGGATCTCATAAATGGCAAAAACTTGTACGACCAACAAAATGGTCAAATAATCAATCATGGTATCAAGATGATAATAATTTTATGGATTTACCTAAATTTGAAGATTTTAAAAAAGACATTTTTATTCCTGAATTAAAATTAGGTGATGCAGTATTGTTTAATTTTAAAATCGTACATGGCTCAAGTGGCAATACTACTTTAAAACCTAGAAGAGCTTTTTCAATGAGATTTTTAGGAGATGATGTTCGTTATATTTATAGAGGTGGAGCTACATCCCCACCTTTTGATGGAATAGATTTAAAATCAGGAGACGTTATGCGAGAGGATTGGTTTCCTAGAGTTTTTAATAGTTAGTATATTCTTTTATCTCTTTGATTTTTGAGCCAGTATGATTGTTGATGTCTGATTTTATCTTAGCTCTATCATCGTTTAAAAAATGGACATCTCTTGAAAGCTTTATAAATTTTTCACTAAAATCTTTATCTTTTTCACACATTCTTTTGTCATCTTCGATGACCCATAATTTGGCATTAATTTCTTTTAGGGATTTAAATAAGTTATTAAGGTAATCATCAGATTTAACATTTTGATCCAATTGACTCTTTAAAATAGCATGCTCATCATTTATGTATTTTAGTTTTTTAGAATTTTTAATTTTTTCTTTTTTAATTTCAATAATGGAGATTTTATCTAAAAGCTCTCCCACAGACACTTCAACTAGAATTTTATTCATAAAAATTTATAGTATGTTATCTTGTTAAAAATATGTCTAATATTTTAATTATCAAACATGGCTCACTTGGAGATATAGCCCAAGCTTGTGGTGCAATTCAAGATATTTCTGAAAATCATAAAGATGATCAAATACACTTGTTAACTACAAAAGCCTATTTTGAACTATTTAAAAAGAATCCATTTATTCATAATGTTATTTTAGACAAAAGGTTATCAAGATTTAATCTTATTTACCTTTATCAATTAACAAGAACATTAAAAAACTTTAATTTTAAAAAAGTCTATGATCTTCAAAACTCATCAAGAACAACCTTTTATAAAAATATTTTGTTCCCAAAATCAAAATTTGATATCTGGTCTAGTTCTGAAACTACTCTACCAACAAGTATACCAAAAAAAGAATTTGATAAAAACCCAGTTCTAGATAGATTTGATCATCAGTTAAAAACTTCAGGTCTGAATACTTTTAATACTTTAAAACCTGACTTTAGTTGGGCGTGCACAAATATAGACAATGTAAAAAATAAATATGATTTAAAAGAATACATAGTTTTATTCCCTTTTTGTTCGGTACATTTACATATTAAAAAGTGGCCTTACTACAATCAATTAATTGAGCTAATAAAAAATAAATATAATGATAAATATAAAATTGTTGTTGCACCAGGGCCTTCAGAAATTAATGAAACTAAAAGTATCAATGGAATATCAATATTAGATGATGAAAAGATATTAAACATTTCACAATTATCTTCTTTAATTAAAGGTAGCTCTTTTGTTGTTGCTAATGACACAGGTCCAGCTCATATGGCAGCTCACTTAAATGTAAAAGGAATAACCTTATTTGGAAAACACACAACAGCACGCAAAGTTAGTATTGAGAGAGAAAATTTTAAAGCAATACAAGTCGATGATTTAAATAAGTTAAGTGTCGAAAAAGTCTTTGAAAGAATATCTAATATTTTAGATTAGTTTTTTTTATTAATTTTAAAATTATAGGAACAGTAAATAAAATTAATAATAATCTTATGATATGATGAAAAGCTACAAAGTTTGAGTCTAAATTAAAGGCTATTGCAATCACAGCTACCTCATAAATACCTCCAGGGCAAAAAGATAATAATAAAGTTAAGAAATCAGTGTCCACAAAATATGTAGCAGCTAGTGCAGCTAGTATTCCAAGAACAACTAACATTGTAGTAGCTATAAAACTATGAAAAGTATTTTTTGCAACTTCATTTAGTGATTTATCCGAAAATCGACAACCAACTGAAGCTCCCAAAACTAATAAACAAAAATCTATGCTTTGCTCAGGTAATTTATATGAGGCAATCTCAGAAATTTGAAGAATACCACTCGCAACCAATGTTCCAGATAATAAAGCAGCTGGTACTCCAATCTTATCAAATAAAAAAATCAATAAGATAGATCCAATTAAAAGAATTAATAAGTTGTAATGATTTTGATCTATATAGCTAAACTTGACTACCTCAATTGCTTCTGTTGTTGAAAAATTAACAACAAAAAAAGGAAATACAGTTATAATAATGATTAACCTAATTAAATGAGATGTTGCGACTTGAGATAAATCTGATTTTTCATACTCAGCTAATATTAAAAGAGGCCCTAATGCACCCGGAGCAGCAGAAAAAATTGAAGTTTTTTCTTTATAGCCAGAGTATTTTTGTAAATATTTTGAAACAATGAGAATACTTAATAAAATATATACAAACATTATTGCAGAAGTCCAAATCCACTCTTTCATTTGGCTTATTAGATTTTGATCTATATAATTTCCAATATGCAATCCAAGAATTATTAGGATTGAATTTAATGCAAGTTTAGGCATTTTTACATTAACACCAGCTAATGCTGCAACAGATACAGCAAGCATAGGACCAAGCATCCAGGCCAAAGGTATATTAAAATAGTCAGCTATAATTGCACTAGGAATAGAAATTAAAATTACTAAAAGGAAACTTTTAGAAAATAACTGTTTAAAGTTTGAATAATTAAAAGATATCGAAGAATTTTTCATTAAGAAACACTCTTCTATCATTTACTTTATAAAATATAATATAAAAAGAAACTCGCTAATAAAGTGAATATTAATTTTTTTATTCACTTAAAATTGACGACAGTTCTTAATTAAAAGAATTAAATTAAAAACAATCTATAGTTGTTTTATACATTAGGGGGTTGCTTTTACTTTTATACTGTATTTTATTGAGTAAAGTAAAAACTAACAATATAGAGGAAAAATAATGAAAAATGTTAAAAAAATAATTTCAGTATTATTTTCAGCAATCTTATTACTTTCAGCAACAACAACTAGTTCAATTGCAATTGATAAAATTCATTTTGTAATTGGTGGTGGTGCTGGAGGTGGTTGGGATGGAACTGCAAGAGGTACTGGAGAAGCTTTAATAAAAGCTGGTTTTTTAAAAAGTGCATCATTTGAAAATATGTCAGGTGGTGGTGGTGGAAAAGCACTTGCTTTCATGATCAATACTAAACCTGAAAATACAGTTTTAGTACAATCAACACCATTAGTTCTAAGATCAATTACTAGACACAAAGGTTATGTGGCTGGTGATGGTGTACTTTCTTATAAAGATGTTGTGCCAATAGCTGGAGTTATTGGTGATTATGGTGCAATTGCAGTAGCAAAAAACTCACCTTATAAAAACTTTAAAGATGTTGTTGATGCTTATAAAAAAGATCCGAGCTCAGTTAAAATGGCTGGAGGATCTGTAAGAGGAAGCATGGACCATTTAATTGGTGCTTTAGCATTTCAAGTAGCTGGAGCTAATCCAAATGATGTTATTTACGTTCCGTATGATGCGGGCGGTAAAGCTTTAGCTGGACTTTTATCTGGAGAGACTCAAATGATATCTACAGGTTTAGGAGAGTTGATGGGTGCAAGAGATCAAGTAAGAATCATTGGTATTACTGCACCTGAAAGAGTGGCTGATGCACCTGATGCTCCAACATTAAAAGAACAAGGATATGATGTACAATTTGTTAACTGGAGAGGATTTTTTGGACCTCCAGGCATGAGCGCTAGTATGAAGAATGAAATTGCCAAGATGCTTGGTGATGTACAAAAAACTCCTGAATGGGAAGCTGTAAGAAAAAGAAATGCTTGGGTAAATATTTATAATCCAGGTGATAAGTTTGTTACATTTTTAGAAAAACAAACAGTAGAAATGACAGCTCTTATGAAAAAATTAGGAGTAATTTAATCCTTAGGATTATTTAAAAATTAGAGCAGTGAATATAAATACTACAAAAATTATATCACTGCTCTTTTTTATTTTTTCAGCATTTTACTTAAATATAGCTTATCAAATTCAAGTTTTTTCATTTGATGAGAACTCACCCTTTAATGCTAAGACATTTCCTATTTATTTAGGTTATGCAGGACTTTTCTTTTCTGTTTTAAAAATTTTATTACCAGAGACAAAAATTATCAAAGTTGATCACAAGAGTTTAGAATATAAAAAAACAGCAATACTTGTTTTGATTGCTATTATTTATGGAGCAACAATATTAAAAGTTGGATATTTTTTAACTACATCATTATTTTTAGCATCCTCTTATTATGTTTTAGGTGAGAGAAGGTGGTTATTAATTTTTTCACTTTCTTTTCCATTTGTTGCAGCATTTATGTATCTTTTACATGGTGTACTTGAAATTTATTTAAGAGATCCATTTTTAAAATGGATTGGAGTAATGGGATGATTGAAGGAATTTTAATTGGATTAAAAACAGCCCTTACATTTCAAAATATACTTATGGTTATGATTGGTTGTTTTTTTGGAACAATTATAGGAATGCTACCAGGGCTTGGACCAATGACCGCAATAGCATTAATGATACCAATTACTTATGGTTTTGATCCTGCTACAGGATTAATTTTAATGGCAGGAGTTTATTATGGTGCTGTGTTTGGCGGATCAACTTCATCAATTTTATTAAATGCACCAGGGGTTCCTGGAACAGTTGCAACATCATTTGATGGCTATCCAATGGCACAACAGGGTAAAGCAGGAAAAGCTTTAGCGATAGCTGCATGGAGCTCTTTTGCAGGAGGAACCCTTGCTTCAATTTATCTATTATTTTTGGCTCCTAGTTTATCAAAAGTAAGTTTGTCTTTTAGGTCACCAGATTATTTTGCTTTAATGATTTTAGGCTTAACTGCAATAGCAGCTTTTTCTTCTAAAGGTCAGTTTTTAAAAGCAATGATGATGGTAGTTTTAGGTTTAATGTTGGCATCAGTAGGACAAGATTCTTTATCAGACATTACAAGATTTACATTTAATAATATGAATTTAACAGATGGAATTAGCTTTGTATTAGTTGTTATGGCAACTTTTGCTATGAGTGAAGCATTAACAATTATTTTAAAACGCAATGATCCAAGCGAAGTGGCCAAAAAAGTTTCATTAACAGAGTTAGGTTCAATCAAAATCAATAAAGAGGAAAGAGCTCAAATGCTAAAAGCAATACCTCGAAATTCAGTTATAGGTTTTTTAATTGGAGTTTTACCTGGTGCGGGTGCAACTATTGCTTCATTCATGGCTTATGGAATGGAAAGAAATTTTGTGAGTGATGAGGAAAAAGAAAAATTTGGGAAAGGTAGTGTTCATGGTTTAGCAGCACCAGAAACTGCAAATAATGCCGCTTGTTCAGGTGCTTTTGTTCCTTTATTGACTTTAGGAATACCAGGAAGTGGAACCACAGCTGTAATGCTAGGAGCGCTCCTAGGTTTTGGAATCCAACCTGGACCAAGACTTTATATTACAAATCCAGAAATTTTTTGGTCAGTTATTATGTCAATGTATATTGGAATGGTAATCTTACTTATTCTAAATTTACCTTTGATTCCATATATAGCTAGGATACTTGCAGTACCTAAGAATTATCTAATACCATTAATTTTATTTTTTTCTATTACAGGAATTTATGTAATGTCATTTAATAATTTTGATATCTATTTAATGATTGGAATTGCTGTTGTTGCAACCTTTATGCGCTTATATGATTTTCCAATGCCGCCACTCATTTTAGCTTTTGTTCTTGGAGGTTTAATGGAAGAAAACTTAAGAAGATCACTGCTAATAAGTAATGGATCATGGGAATTTTTGTGGAATAGACCGCTTACAGTTTCAATATTAGCAGTGACAATCACCATTGTTGGTTGGCAAATATACAAAACTATAAAGAATAGATAAGTTTAATTTAGAATTTTTTTATATTCTTCAATTATTTTATCCCATTTAAATTTAACAGAATTTTCTTTAGCAGCTTTTCCATATTCTAAATATTTTTTATTTTCTAACATTGAGTTGATTGTTGAATAAACTTCATCTAAATTGTTACCATCACAAATTAAGCCAGTTTTTTCATGATTAATAGCATCAGATGCACCACCATCTTTACCCCCAATAGATGGAATTCCATACTGTGCAGCTTCTACATAAGCAATACCAAATCCTTCAACAGATTTTTTATAGATTATAGAGGGCATTACAAAAACATTTGATTTAGCTATAAGTGAATTTTTAAGATTATTAGATATATCTTTAAAAAATATTACTTGTTTTTTTAAATCTAATTCTTCAACAAGCTTCTTAATATTTACTTCCTCATCACCATAACCAACACAAATATAAATTATATCTGGATATGTTTGCTTTAAATTTCTTAAAGACATAATTACTTTCTCGTGGTTTTTTCGTTTATCAAATCTAGAAACTGTAATTAATCTTGGTGTTTTATGTTTTAGTAAATTTTCTACTTTATCTATTGTTTCTTTATCTAATTCCTGAATGGGATCAACACCGGGATTGATTACTATAATTTTATCTTCTTGAACACCAAAACTAATAGCTAAATCTTTTGTAAATTTTGAATTAGCAACAACTGTCTCAACATTGTTTAAAACGTTAAGAACTCTTTTATTCAAATTTGTATCTTTGTTATGATTAATTTCTTTAGAGTGAATTAGGCATATTTTTTTCTTATTAGATTTAATTAATTCAAGACTTTTCCAGTGGTCTCCAATTATATATTCAACTTTATTTTCTTTAATAAATTCATTTATTAAGTGGGCTTTCCTATATTTTCTAAACAACTTAATTCCACCAACTCTCTCTATAGAAAATGAAACTTTTTCATCAAAATCTTTATGATTATCAAAGTAGTCAGCAAAAACTTTTAGCATGTAGTGTTTAGATAGCTCATTTGTCAAACCCCACATTAAATTTTGCATACCACCAAGTTCTGGTGGAAAAGAACGTGTTACAATTAAATACATTAATTATTAAACCATTTAATACTACAACCCATACTTGGAATTTGTTCTTTAGGACCTTTACCAGTTTCAGAAATTTGTTTCATCGCTTTATATAGATCACTATCTCCATTTCTAACAGGTTTTAAATCTTTTAATTCTCTAATTCTTCCTCTGTATTCTAATTCTAAATTATTATTATATCCAAAAAAATCAGGAGTACACATGGCGTCATAATTTTTTGCAATTTCCTGCGTTTCATCAAAAAGATATGGAAAATTAAATCTATAATTTTTTGCAAATTTAATCATGTTGTCAAAAGAATCTTCAGGATGGGTATTTGTGTCATTGGATGAAATAGCTACTGCATTAACACCAAATTTTTCTAACCTTTTACAATCTTCAACAATGTTCTCAATTACAGCTTTAACGTAAGGGCAATGATTGCAAATAAACATTATCAAAGTTCCGTTTTTACCTTTAACATCATTAAGTGAAACAATTTTACTATCAGTAGAATTTAATTGAAAATTTTCAGCATTTTTTCCAAAATCACATAATGGTGTTTTTAAAGGAGGCATGATAAACATTATATAGGATATGTTTTACGATTTGGAAAATAAAAAAGTAAAAAACTCTGGTAATAATTGGGTTGCTCCTAATGCGACGATTATTGGGGATGTTATTTTAGAAAAAAATACAAGTATTTGGTTTAATGCAACTTTAAGAGGAGATATAGAAAATATTCAAATAGGTGAAGGGTCAAATGTTCAAGACGGTAGTGTTCTGCATACTGACCCAGGATATCCATTAAAGATTGGAAAAAATGTTACCATTGGCCATTTAGTAATGCTACATGGATGTACAATTGGAAATAATAGTTTAATTGGTATAGGAGCGGTAATCTTAAATAATGTGAAGATTGGAAAAAATTGCATCATAGGTGCAAAATCTTTAATAACCGAAAATAAAGAAATACCTGATAACTCACTTGTAGTAGGTTCTCCAGGAAGAGTTATTAGAAAAGTAACAGACGAGGAAATTGAAGCTATTATGAAAAATTCAATTCGCTATCAAGAAAATTGGAAAAAATATTCTAAGTCTGTATTTTAAAACCTTAAGGAACTAACCAGTATTCTTTATTAGTATCACCAAATTCAAATTTAGCTCTTCGATGTCCTTTAGCGGCTAGATAAAGCCACTCAATACTTTTTATTTTACAATGAATAACGGTAAAGTTTTTATAACCTTCTTCACTTTGCTCCATGGTAAATTCAAAATTGTCTAATTCAGGTTTTAAACCAGAAGTAGGTTCTGGTGACTCAGTACCTGGTCCATTATCTAGTAAATAACATTTTCTACTCATATGACCTGTTTTTAACCAAGACTCTTTTGTTATTTTGTTATCATGATTAACAGCGCATTCTACTTTTAATCTTACTTGGATTTTTTCTTCTTTGTCATAAAAAAGCATTGAGGCATTTTTATTATTTTTTAATTTAAGTATTTTATCTGATCTAACATCACTGTGAAATTGAAGTAGATTGGTTGACTGATCTGATTTTCTAAGAACTACAATTCTTCCATCAAAATCATTTTGATCTCCACAAATAAAAACAGGAATTCTAAAAGGAGAATTTCGATTAGTCGGCGCATTATCAAGCATTGACCAAATTTTTTTCTTTATTTCATTAAAATCTTCATAGTATGCTGGTTGCATATTAGATTATTTTTTAAATCGCTTAATTAAACTAGAGGTATCCCATCTGTTGCCACCCATTTTTTGAACCTCACCATAGTATTGATCAACTATTTCTGTAACAGGTAATAAAGAATTGTTTTTTTTAGCTTCCTCTAGTGCAATTTTTAGATCTTTTCTCATCCAGTCAACCGCAAAACCAAATTCAAATTTATTTTCTATCATTGTTTTATAACGATTTTCCATTTGCCAAGATTGAGCAGCCCCTTTAGATATTACTTCAATAACATCTTCCATATTTAATCCTGCTTTAATTCCAAAATTAATAGCTTCTGATAAACCTTGAACTAATCCTGCAATACAAATTTGATTTACCATTTTTGCAAGTTGACCATTTCCAGCTCTACCCAGCAATTTCATTTTTTTGCTATAACAATCAATTATATCTTTTGCTTTATCAAAATTCTGTTGATCACCACCGATCATAACTGTTAGAGCACCATTTTCTGCACCAGCCTGTCCACCAGATACTGGAGCATCTAAAAAACCAAATTCATTTTTTATTGAATAATCATAAATTTCTCTAGCAATTGTAGCTGAGGCAGTTGTGTTATCAATGTAGACAGCACCTTTTTTAATAGTTTTGAAGATTCCATTGTTACCAAAAGTAACTTCTTTAAGATCATTATCGTTTCCAACACATGTAAATATAAATTCAGCATCCCTGGTAGCTTTAGCAGGTGTTTCTGCTTTTGCTCCTTTATATTCTGTTAACCATTTATCTGCTTTTGTAGCAGTTCTATTATAAACAGTTACATTATGTCCTGCTTTTGATATATAACCTGCCATCGGATAACCCATGACGCCAAGACCTATGAAAGCAACATTAGACATAATTTAAAATGTTAAAAAATTTAAGTTTAAAAGTAATTTTGTTTGGATTTATAGTTACATTTTTTTCAAGCTTTGGACAGAGTTATTTTATTGGAATATTTAATTCCAATATAAGAGCCGACTTATCAATTACTCATGGACAATTTGGTACAATCTATGCCTCTGCTACCTTGTTCAGTAGTTTAATATTGATGTGGATCGGTAAAAAAATTGACGACATGGATACGTTCAAATTTTCTATATTTGTAATAATTTTACTTTCTATTTCTTGTTATTTTTTTTCTACAATCAAAATTATACCCTTATTATTTATTGGAATCTTTCTTCTTAGATTAAGTGGCCAAGGACTAATGTCACATACAGCAACCACTACAGTTTCAAGATTTTTTGAAAAAACAAGAGGTAAAGCTTTAAGTTTTACTTGGTTAGGATTATCTGCGGCTGAATTTGTTTTACCAGTTTTAATGGTTTTTTTATTAACTATTATTAGTTGGAGAGATATTTGGTTTTATATTTCAATATTAGTTTTGATCGTATTACCATTATCTTCATTTTTATTAATTAAGAAACTAAAATTAGATTCAAGAGAAAATTCTTTTAAAGAAAAGGGAATAGAAAATATTAATATTAAACAATGGACAAGATCAGAAGTTCTTAAAGATTATAGATTCTACATCATTTCATTAAATATGTTATCAATGCCATCAATAGCTACTGGTGTTTTCGTTTATCAATCGTTTATTCTTACTTCAAAAAATTGGGGTCCATTTATTATGGCGCAATCATTTATGGCATATTCAATTCTATCTGTAATCACTTTATTTGTTAGTGGATTTCTGATTGACAGATATACAAGTAGAAAATTATTAATTTATATGAATATTCCAATTTTTATATCTACTATAGTTTTATATTTATTTGATAGTTCGTATTCTTCTTTTGTATTTTTAGGTTTAATTGGTATTACAAATGGTTTTGCAAATGTATTGGGATCATCCACGTGGGCTGAAATCTATGGTGTAAAACATATAGGAGGAATTAAAGCTTTAACCTCAGGGTTAATGGTATTTGCAACAGCAGCTGGAACTGCAGTATTTGGAATTTTGATAGATGCTGGGTATACAATTAACTCAATAGCAGCTTTTAGTGCAATTTATATTGCTATTATTGTGTTATTATTGTTCTTTTTTAGAAATAAAATTGAACCAATATATATTTAAATATACCTTGATTTTTTTTTATCTACTGTATAGATACACCGCATGGCTAGAGTAACAGTAGAAGATTGTATAGATAAAGTAGAAAGTCCTTACGAACTAGTATTGGTTGCAAAAGAAAGAGCAGTCCAGTTGGATTCAGGTCTTGAACCAACTCTCAATAGAGATGATGATAAAAATACAGTGATTTCACTAAGAGAAATTGCTTTGGAAACAATTAAAGTTCCAGACTTAACTGAGAGTGCAGTTTATAAGCTTAGAAAACATGTTGCACAAATTGAAGATGGTTCTGGTGATGATGAAATAATAGGTGATGATTTTGAAAGCTTATATAAAGGTGAAATTTCTAAAAGTGGCATAGCTATATTACCATCAAAAAGAGCTAGAAAAATCCCAGAAAAAATTCAAGTATCTGAAGAAGATTTAAAAGAATTAACAGATTCAGCAAAACCTGATCTCGATGTAAATTTAAAATTCGAAGAAAGCGCTGAAGACGCTGAAGGCGCTGAAAGTGTTGAAGATACTGAGGTTTCTTTAAACGAAATATCAGAAAAAGAAAGTCAAGCAACAGAAGCAAATTCTGAAGATACAGACACTTCAAATAACTAAAAAAACAATATAAAAGTTAATCATGAATAGGAAAGTTTCAGCAGCAGCGTAAGGTTGTTTTTAAACTTCTCCAAACATCAATAATACAAGGTAAATCAACGATTGGATTTTAAAAAGATTCAACCATAGATAAATTTTGTACGGTTTTGTTCGGTGCTGCTAATGTTTTCATTGGTATGTAAATAAGCACAACCAGCTTGTGATTTTAAACAAGTCCAAACAATCCTGTATCAATCATCAAAATTAACTAATGATAATCCTCAGCCTGTTGGATTATTGTTCATAATTTGAACATAGTTATAGCTTTTATTTAATTAGTCAATAAGATATTTAAATTAGTAAAGTAATAAATAAACATGAATTTTTTAGAATTAAAAAACAAAATCATAAATTTAAAAAAAATTGCCAAAATAACAAAAAAGAAAACTGCTTTATTCATTTCAAATACAAAAAAAAATCAAAATACTAATTTTTATTTTTCCCCAGTAAGAGAAACAAAAAGGTATGTTTATTTTGGTATAATATTATTTGATGGCGCTGTAGCTAAAAAAATTGCTAAAATAATTGATGGAAAATTTGATATCATATTTGTAGATACAGAAAAAAAGTCTTACCTAAATATTCAAAATAAAATTATTAATGTTGAAAGAACAATCAAACAAAATATTAAAAAAACTTATTTACGATTTTATAAAGCAAATGATTTGACGGTAAATGCTGCAGAGGATTTCTTAGGATTTTTTTTTAAAGATGAAGTAAGAAATTTGGCTGGAAAAAAAATATTAATTATTGGAATTGGAAACATCGGATTTAAACTTTCTTTGAGACTTATTGAGAGAGGCTGTGGAGTTAAGCTTTATAAAAGGGATAAAAAAAAAACTCTTGCTTTATGCCGTACAATAAACAACATTAAACCAAATGGAACTGCAACCAAAGCTACTCCAATTAAAAATCTAGAAAATGATCTTGATAAATTTGATGTAATATTTTGTGCTGCAGACAAAGGAAATGTTTTGAAAATTTCGAGAAAAACTAAATTAAAAAAAAATGTTTTATTAATAGATATTGGTAAAGGAATGTTTGATATCAATGCACTAAAGATACTTAGAATTAGAAATATTCATATTCACAGATTAGATGTTGCTCCGTCTTTAAATATGCTAGTTGAATCAACGAGTACTTTTAAAGAATTTGAAAAAAAGAAAACATATCAAATTAGAAAAATAAAAGGTTACACCTTTGTATCACCTGGTCTTTTAGGACAAAAGAATGAATTAATAATTGACAATCCTAATAATCCCAAAATTATTTATGGTATTTGTGATGGTCATGGAGACTTTATAAGATTATCAAGTAAGCAAAAATTAATAATTGTGGAAAAAATTTCAAAAGCAATTAAAAAAAAATTATACTTTAATTAAATATGAAAAATAAAGCAATAGTATTAGGAGCTGGACCTGCCGGATTGGTTACAGCATGGAAGTTGCTTGAAAAAAATTGGGATGTTTTAATTATTGAAAAACAACCAATCGTTGGGGGTATGTGTAGATCTTGGAAATGGAATGATTTTATCATCGATACAGGACCGCATATTTTTCACTCTCCTGAAAAAGATTTAATAAAACTGTGGAAAAAAGAATTTGGAAACAGCCTGATAGAAGGAACATTTTGGTGTAAAAATGTTACAGGTAAAAATTTTGATAAATATTGGGACTATCCAATCTCAATTGAAGGTTTAAAAAAATATCCAGATAAAATAAAAAAAAAAATATTTAAAGAATTAAACAATCTAAATAAGGAAGACAAATCAAGAGCGACAAATTTTCAAGATTATATGATTGCTCAAGTTGGGAAAACTTTATCTGATTTATTTTTCACTCGTTATCCTGAAAAAATATGGGGAATAAGAACAGATGAGATGACACCTAATTGGGCGCCAAAAAGATTAGAGTTAAGAAAAAATATAACACCATTTTATTTTCAGCAATACTGCGCAGTTGGCAAATATGGCACAGGGTCTATATATGAAAATATAAAGAAAAAAATATTAAATTTAAAAGGAAAATTTTATTTTAACACTTCTGTAAAAGGTTTTAATTTTGAGAATGATCAGATAAATGAATTAATTTTAGATAAGAAGAACAAAATCAAAATTAATAAAGATGATGTGGTAGTATCATCACTTCCATTAACTCTTACTGGTAACTTTTTAGGCATTAAGAGTGATTTAAAATTTAGAGGAATCAAGTCTATTTATTTAGCTTTCAAAAAAACCAATATTTTACCAAAAGATATACATTGGTTATACTACGATTCTCCAGACATAATTTTTAATAGAGTAACCGAAAATAAAAAACTATCACCATACATTGCTCCAAAAAATAAAACTTTTTTAACTCTTGAGATCACTTTTAGCAAAAATGATAAAATTGACAAAATGGATGATAAAAGTTTAATAAATTTAGTTTCCAGTCAAATGGAAAAAGTTAATCTAGCAAAAAAATCTGAAATAATTGCATCTAATATCAATTCTGAATATTTTGTGTATCCAGTTCAAACAAAAGGGTACAATGAAAAACTTTCAATTCTAAAATCAAAAGTAAACAGGTTTCAAAACCTATATTCAATTGGAACTGGTGGCGATTTCAATTATGCTGATAGCCAGGTATTATTTCACAAAGCATTTGATCTTGTGGATATTTTAACTAATAAGAGTTCAAAAAATACACAGATAATTAAGGAAAATAGAATCATAAAATTCAATGAAATTGTGAATCTTGGATCAAAAAAGGTTGGTGGTAACAATAAACCTTTCATTATTGCTGAAATCGGCCTTAACCACAATGGTAGTGTAAAAATTGGAAAAGAGTTAATTGACAAAGCTGTCACAGCAGGTTGTGATGCTGTTAAATTGCAGTCATTTAAACCTTATAGTAGAGTTTCAAAAGCTGTTAGGGCAGAAAAATATGTTGAAAAAATTATTGGTTTAGAGGAGCCAATGTCAGATATGTTTAAAAGACTATCCTTATCTGAAAGGGATCAGCGATCCCTATTTAGTTATGCTAGAAAAAAAAATATAGAAATTTTTGCCACTCCATTTGATGAGGAAAGTTTAATATTTTTAGAAAAAATGAATGTTAATTTTTATAAAGTAGCATCAATGGATATTGTAAATTTGCCACTAATCAAAAAAGTTGCTCATACTGGAAAACCCATAATACTTTCATGTGGAATGTCTACTATTGGGCAAGTTGAAGATGCCGTGAATGTAGTTAGCTCCACAGGTAATAAAAATTTAATTTTACTTCATTGCAACTCGTCTTATCCAGCAGATCCTGAAGAGATGAATCTAGATACAATAAACACTCTAAAGAAAAATTTTAAAGTTCCGGTTGGATTATCTGATCATACATTTGGTATATTTGTGTCACAATTGTCAATTGCCACAGGAGCAAATATTATTGAAAGGCATTTTACTTTGAACCGACATATGGAAGGACCAGATCATATATTATCATCCGAATATAAGGAAATGAAACACCTTGTTAGCTCTGCAAACAAGATTTCTAAAATTTTGAAAAAAAATTATAAAAAAGAAGTATCTTTAAATAATGTAATGAATAAAATTATAGCTGTGAAAAAATTGATACCTGAATTTAAAAACAACACATCTGATAAAATTAATAAAATTTTAGGTGATGGTATAAAAAAAATAGAACCTAACGAATATCTGAACCTTAATTTACAAAGAAAAAGTACTTATGCTAAAAAAGATATAAAAAAAGGACAAATCATTACTAAAAATATGCTAACTATAAAAGGTCCTGCAGGTGGATTGTTACCAAAATATTTAGATATTATAATAGGAAGAAAAGCTTTAGTTAATATTTATGAAGATTATCCAATAACATGGGAAGATATTTAAAAACTTATGGCAAAAATATTAATAACTGGAAGTTATGGTTTAATTGGTAAAAAGGTTACAAGTTTTTTAAAAAAGAAACATACAGTTAAAGCTGTTGATTTAATAGATGGTTTTGATTTAACAAATGAAAATCAGGTAAAAAATTTTTTTAAGAAAAATAACAATTTTAATTTTTTAATTAACCTTCATGGGGCAAATGAACATGTAATGAAGAGTAATATAAAAAAAAAAAATAATTGTGAAAACAATGATGAAAAAGAATTTGAACACTTTTTCAAAAATAATGTATTTTCTGTATATTTAACAAATAAGTATTTTATAAAATACTGTAAGGCAGGTAAAGGGATAATTAATTTTTCCTCTATTTACAGCATTATGTCTCCAAAACATAATATTTATTTTGAACCTAAAAGTATATTTTATGTTTCAAGTAAATTTGCTGTAAATGGCATTACAAAATATTTTGCAACCAAATATGGAAATAAAATTAGTGTAAATACAATTGCTAATCATGGAATAGAATGGAAACAACCAGTTAGTTTTAAAAAAAAATTACTAAACACATACCAAAAAATAGATTAATGAAAGTTGAGGATTTATATGGATTAATTGAATTGTTATGTAGCCAAAAAAATAGTTATATTAATGGATCTACAATAATTGTTGATGGTGGATACTCCTCTTGGTAAAAAAAACAAACATTCTAGCTGTGATCCCAGCAAGAAGTGGTAGCAAAGAAATTCCCAACAAAAATATAAAGAAAATTAGAGGTGTTCCACTTTTAGCTTATTCTATAAAATATGCTCTAAGATCAAAGATAATAGATAAAGTTATAGTGAGCACAGACAGTAAAAAATATCTTAATATTGCCAAAAAATATAAGGCAGAAGTTCCTTATTTACGAAAAAAAATATTGTCCAAAGATGATGTTACTGACTACCCTGTTATAATAGATGCTCTTACACGGTGTGAAAAAATTTATAAAAAAAAGTACAATTATGTGGTTCTCCTAAGACCAACATCTCCATTCAGAGAAAAGGGTTTAATAGAAAATAGTTATCAATTATTAAAAAAAAATCCCAAAGCAACATCTGTAAGGTCTGTAAGGAAAACAGATAATCATCCGTATAGGTCGTGGATATTAAAAAATGGTTTTATTTATGGGTTTGTTAAAAATATACGAGAACCATATAATATCCCCAGACAAAAACTTCCCCTCACCATGTTTCAAACTGGTGATATAGAGTTTATTAAGAGAAGTACTTTAATGAAAGGATCAATTTCTGGAGAAAAAGTGCTACCAATAATTATTAAAAAGTATTTTGATTTAGATAGCTTAGACGATCTAAAAAAAATTAAAAAATAAATGATAAAAAAAATAATTTATGGAATGGCCAAATTAAATAACCAACAGTATGGGTATGGAAGTGGAATCTTAAAAAAAAAATATAACTATAGTTATTTTTTAAATTATCTTAATTCTCAAAAAAGAATAAAGTCTATTGAAATTTCAAAACGTTATAAAGACTCCATAAAATCTTCTCTTGAATTAAAATCAAAAAATATTCACTATAAAATAGATAAGATAGCAAAAAATAAAAATATAATAAAAAAAGAACTAATAAAAGAGATTGATGAATATATAAAATTAACTAAAAAAAAAATAGATATACTTTATTTACATCAAAACGAATTAAGCATTATTTCAAATATAAGAGTTTTAAAAATACTTAAAGAAATTAAGGTTTTAAAAAAAATTAAATACATTGGAGTGTCAATATATGATTTAAAAGAACTTAATTTTGCACTTAAGTCGAAGATAATTAATGTAATACAGCTCCCCGTTAATGTGGCAGACAGTTATTTATATTCAAATATTCCTTCTAATAGTAATAAAATTTTTATTGCCAGGTCTATTTATATGCAAGGTGCATTGATAAATAATTTAGATAAACATCCAAAAAAAAATGAACTACAAAAATACATTAAAACTATAAAAAATATTTGTAAAAAAAATAATACAAACTATTTTGAAACAATAACCTCTTATCCTTTTAATCTCAAAAAAATAAGTCACGTAATTATAAGTTCTATTTACAAAAAAAATTTAGAAAAAATATTTAATTCAATAAAAAATATAAATAAAAAAAAAATGGAAATTATTTTTCATAACTCAAAAAAATATAAATCTTGGAAAAATCCTAGAAATTGGAAGTAATTTTATAACAATCTTATAAAACTCGATAAAATTACATAAATAAATACTTTCATTGTAATAAAAATAAATATATTAAATATTTATGAAATCTCTTAAATATTCAAAGTCATTTAATTTTTATTTACAAGCAAAGAATGATTTCTTCATCCATAATTTAAAGTTATTAAATAAAGCAAAAAATCAAAATCAATCTTACAAAACCCAGGTAATTCGAACTAAATGTAAAATTTGCGAAGCAAAACTTCCTTCTGCGGTAGACTTTAGTTCGCATGGTGTTGAATATCTATTTTGCCTAAATTGTGAACATTTAAATGGACACTATGAAGATTCGGAATCCTTTACTAATGAGATGTATATTAATGAAGATGGTCTTGATTACGCTAAAAATTATCTAAATAACCAGCTTAAAGTTGATGAGCCATCTATCTCGAATGCAAATTTAACAAAAAAAGCTTACCGCGAAAGAACGGAGAATACCTACATACCTAAAGTCGATTTTTTGATAGAAAATATTCCTTCGGAAAAGTTTTCTGTTATAGATATTGGTTGTGGAGCAGGATATTTTGTAGCAGCTTGTATTTTAAAAAATATCAATGCCACTGGATACGATGTTAGTAAGTCAATGACTTCTTATGGAAATGAACAACTTAGACTTTTGACAAATCATAATAATCTTTTAAAAAATTTATCTGAAGATGGTATATTTGGTAAAATTGAGGAAACAGAAGCTACAGTAATTACTGCTATAGGTGTAATCGAACATCTTCGTAGTCCGCAATTATTATTTGGTGCTTTCAAAAAAAGCAGAGCTCAATATTTGTACTACTCTGTTCCGATGTTTTCTATATCTGCAATTTTAGAAAATACATTTCCCCATGTATTTCCTCGTCAACTATCGGGGGGCCACACTCATTTGTTTACAGAATCTTCAATAAGCTACATGCATAAACTACTTAATAGTAAATCGATCGCAGAATGGCGTTTTGGTACTGACATGATGGACTTGTACCGTTCTATAATAGTGATGCTTCAAAATAATGGATCCTCAAGTAAAATGGTCAAATTAACTTCTAAAAAAATTTTTCCAAACATTGATGCTTGGCAAGGGATAGTAGATAAGTCTCATTTCTGTAGCGAAATTCACTGTTTAATAAAGAAGTGTGATATATAAACATTAGTTGTAATAAAATTATTTAATTAAACTTTAGCTGTTGTAACCCATTCATTGTATTAGGATAAAATCTGTGTTTTGAGGTGAGTTCGTGAAATAAAACTCGCACTATATTTCACTTAATTTCACTTAAATTGAAAACAAGAATATTGAAAAATTTTATTAAAACGTTTAATACAGAACCATCATTAGTAATAAACCAAAACCCTGCTTTCCTATCACATCGCACATGTATTTGGAGGCAGGGCTTTCTTTTTTAAATTTTTTTTTTATTTTTTGGCCGATCAAATCAGCATCAGGATAACTACGAGTATAATCACAGCAATTGCGGGGAGAAAGAGATGATGCATATTATTGTAGGATAACATGGGAGTAAGACCCCTGTATATGCAAAAAATATTTTTAGAGCTCTGGCAGAAAAGATCAAGCCTAAAGGTGGTCTGAATTGATCCCTAACGAAGATTCATTTTTTGGTAAGCATGCTTATAGTGCCCTATTTTAAATGCGTAGTTGTTTGCGAAACTTCCGCAGGAAGCTGAGCTTGACGGAGATTGACAACAGGCAATCGGAGTCCACGCTTGTCTAAGCATGCTCTTTGGAGTCAGAATTGCTATGTTTTTGGAGTCATAGTTATTTAAAAAATCGTTGAAAAGACTCATGTTTTTACGATGCTGACTCCAAATTTAAGTGTCGACTCCATTTTGCGTTTTCTGTTGGTAATGCTACACTATGTTGAACAAGCCTATCGAACTTATTGGTATCTCATTGGTATGTTCATTGGTAGGTTTATTCAAAATAATGTTGGTGAATTAGTGTTGATAGGCTATGATTCCAGCATGATGAAAGATAGTTATTGATGCGCATGAAAAGGAAAGTCTCAGTTGCACCTATGATGGATTGTACAGATCGTCATGAGAGATTTTTTTTAAGACTGATTAGTAAGAACACTCTACTTTATACAGAGATGATTGTCTCTGAAGCAATCAACAGAGGAGATAAAAAAAAGCTACTAGAGTTTAATATTAATGAGAAACCTGTTGCACTTCAAATAGGAGGCTCATCACCAAAATTATTAGCTGAAGCCACCAAAGCAGGAGAAGAATTTGGTTATGATGAAATTAATTTAAATTTAGGATGCCCAAGTAAAAAAGTTGAAAAAAATAAATTTGGTGCCTGCTTAATGAAAGAGCCTAATCTTGTAGCAGATTGTTTGAGTAAAATGCAATCAGTTACAAAGCTCCCTGTCACTATTAAAACTAGAATAGGATATGATAATACTGAAGATTACGAAAATTTATATAATTTTATTACAAAATTAAAAAATACAGGTGTTCAAACTTTTATTATTCATGCAAGAAAAGCAATTCTAGGAAAATTCACACCAAAACAAAATTTAAACATTCCACCTTTAAATTATGATTTTGTTTATAGGTTAAAAAAAGATTTCCCTACTGAAGAAATAATTATCAATGGAGGAATAAATTCAACAATGGAAGCTAAAACTCATTTAAAAAAAGTAGATGGTGTGATGATCGGAAGATCAGCATATCATACGCCTTACATATTAGCTGATATTGAAAGAGAAATTTTTAATAATAAAGATGTTCCAAGTAGACAAGAAATTCTCGAACAATTACTACATTACGTTAGAGTTGAAATTGAAAAAGGAACAAGATTAAATCAAATTATGAGACACACTTTAGGTCTTTTTCACGGACAAACAGGATCTAGCTATTGGAAAAGATATTTAAGTGAAAATATGTGTGTAAGAGACGCAGATGTTAAAAAAATTAATCATATTATGGATAAGATTAAGTTTAATAATATTGATACTGTCGTAGGCCAATCTGCTTAGTTCAACTTTATCAAACGAGTATATTTATTTTAGTCTATTGATGGCATTAACAGCTATACCAGTTGGCTTTGTTGCTGGCTTATTTGGAATTGGAGGTGGATTAATAACTGTTCCTTTTTTATTTTTTATATTTAACTCACTTGGTATTAATCAAGAATATATAATGCATCTTGCAGTTGGAACTTCGTTTGCAATAATAATTCCTACATCAGCTGTATCAGTTATTACACATCATAAGTATAATGCAGTTGATTTTAATATCGTTAAAAGTTACGGGGGATTTAATGTATTAGGAGTTTTATTTGGAATAATTTTTGCAGCATCGCTTAAAACAAAAACTTTAGTACTTTTTTTTTCAATTGTTATATTTTTATTAAGTATTTATTTACTTTTATTAAAAGAAAAAGAGAAAACCGTTGCTCTTGAAATAAAATTACATTTAAAAATTGTTTTAGGTTTTTTAGTTGGCTTTGCGTCTGCACTTATGGGAATAGGTGGAGCTATAATGAATGTGCCAATACTAAAATTCTTCGGATATACTATTAATAAAGCAATAGGAAGTGCTGCTGCTGTAGGTTTTTTAATAGCATTATCTGGAGCTATAGGTTTTTTAGTTACCGGTATTTATTTAAAAACAAATATACCATTAAGTATAGGCTTCATGAATATCCCAGCATTTTTAATATTTATACCCATTACTTCATTTATGGCCAGAATTGGAGCAAGAACAGTTCATTCAATTGATAAGAACAGAATAAGTAAATATTTTGGATTTTTTTTATTTATTATTGCATTAAAATTTCTATATGAATATTTTAAACTTTAAAAAAAATGATTAAGAAAAGTATAGTGAAAAAAATATTTAGAATAAAGTAGGGGTGATTTTAGTCTCCCTCCGTCACCCCACTCTTGACTTATAAGCGATTCTGTCCAAATTTCTTAACACGTATTAATTGTATTTATTACAAATACAAAAAAAAATTCATATTTTATTAATATTTAAGAACCCAAATTAACCAAAAATTATATATTTTAAATTTTTTATAAATGATAGAATTTTTAAATAATGAGAGCAAATTCAAAAAAAAAAAAAATACCATTAAAAAAACATAAAGAGGTAAAAGTGAAATTGACAAAGGAAGTAGGGTCAATTTTAAGTAATCTAGGAAAGACCTATCAAAAATTTAAAAATAAACAAAAAGAGAAAAAAGAAAAAGAAATTAGAAAACAAAAAGAAGAAGAAAAAAAACAAATATTAAGAGAGCAAAACCGAATAAAAAAAGAAGATGACCAAAAATTAAAAGAAGAGCAGGCAAAATTAAATGAAGAAAAGGCTAAAATAATAGCCGAAGAAAAACAAAAAATAAAAGATAAAGAAAAAAAATTAGAAGATCAAGAAAAACTAAAATTAAAAAATGAAAAACAAGAACTAAAAAATCAAAAAAAAGCTAAACAAATAGAAGCACAACGATTAAAAGCGGAAGAAAAAAAAATAAAAGATTATGAAGAACAAAAAATAAGAACAGATGAAAAAAAACTAAAAGAAGAACAGCTAAGATTAAAATTCATTGAAAGACAAAAACTAAGAGAAGAAAAACAAAACATTATAGTGGAAGAAAACAGAAAAAGAGACTTAGAAGTTCAAAGACTGAAAAATGATGCAAAAAGATTAAATGATGAAGAAAAAAGATTAAAAGATATAGAAATGCAAAGGCAAAAAGAAGAAGAGCAAAAATTAAGAGAACAGGATAAAAAATTACAATATGAAGAAAGAAAGTTAAAAGAAACTGAACTAAGATTAAAAGAAATAGATGACCAAAGGATAAAAGAAAAAGCAGATCAAATAATAAAAGAACAAAAAGAATTAAGAGAAAAAGCAGAAGAATTTAGATTACGAGAACTTGAAAATAAAGCACGTGAAGATGAGCAAAAATTAAAAGAAAAACAACTAAATTTAGAACAAAAGAAATTAAGAGAAAAAGAAGAAGAAAAAACATTAAGAGAAGAGGAAGCACAAAGAATAAAAAATATCCAAATCGAAGATGAGAGAAAAGTTAAAGAAGAAAATGAAAGAATAAAAGAATGGGAAAGAAATTTTGATGAACAGCAAAAAATAAAAGAAGAAAAACTATTACAAAAATTTTATAGTAAAAATAATGACAATGACAGCAATGACAATGATAACAATAACAATGATAACAATGACAATGATATCAATAACAATGTCAATGAGAGAAAAGAATAATTATAAAGTCAAGTAGTGACTCTCTTTTAATTGGTATTGTGAACTTAACTTCTAAAATCCTTATAAATAAAAGTGACTTTTTTTAAAAAGATTATTTTTCAAAAGCAATTTAGAGTAGTGCTATATTAGCTGACAATATCCAAAAAATGATCAACCAAAGTCAATTAAACATTATTAATACACTTGAAAATAAAAAAAGGGTAAAAGTTAAATAGATTTACATTATGAGTAATAAAATTAAAATTAACATAGATAGTAGTATTAATTGTTACGCATTTGAAGATATTGATCTTAATCAGGGAAAGTTAAAAATATCTTATATTGAGCTTTCTGAAAATTTGATTTTACTAGATAAAAGCTATTATAAGACAAAAGAAAATTTTGAAGAAGAGAACAAGACTTGTTTTTCTGGAGAATTTGATAGCTCTAAGCTAGATTTTAGTTACGAACCTATGGAACCTTCAAAAGAATTTAGAATTATTTTAAATGGAGATTTAGAATTTTCTTGTGGAGATAATATGGGTGAATTTGAAAAGTTAAATGAACTGAAAGGAACTTCTGTATCTATTTCGTTTGTATCAAATGACGGAATTCAAGATGATCTTTCAACATCTCAAATAGGTTTTTGTGATATTAAGAAACTTCAATGAAAATAAAATTTGTTTTAGGTCCATATGGATATGAAGTTGTTTTAGGTTCTATCACGGAAGCAATTTATAATAAATATTCGCAAGATAATGTGGCATTAGACGACGCTGTCTCAGGTTTTGGAGAAAATTTAGATATCAAAGAGTGGTCAGAGATGGATGATATAGCTCACAAATACGGAGCTGTATTAGAAGAGGATGGAACAGATCAATATCTAAAAATTTTTAATGAAAATAATGAAGAATTATTAAATATTCCATTAACCTTTGAAGAAATTCAAAACAAAGGTTTTAATATTAATAAAGATAGAGATGAAGATTTATCAGAAAAATTTTATTTTTTTGGTCAAAGTGGAGAAAAGGGTGAGTGGGAAAATCTAGATGAATTATTTGAAGTAAATGAATTTAAAGCAAGTGAATTTAATATACATATCGCAAACTTAGATGGACTAAATATTGTCTACGCAATTAGTCATCTAAAAAATGAAAAATTTTATTTACATACTGTTTCAACTAATGTGAATTTTAAAAATTATGAGGTAAGAATGGGAGATGATGTTTGATGTTAAGAAAAAAGACTGTTGATAATATCTATTCTACATTTGATAGCCCATCAAATTTTAAAAATATTTTTAAACAATCAAGAAAATCCTCTTTAATAGGTCTTACTGCTACAAGAAAAGATATGGATCCTTTTAAAGATATACTTAAAGTTTTTTTTCCAGAATTTAAGAAAAAGATTAAAGTTAATGTTATTTTAAACCAAATAGGATTTGATGTTAAAAACAAAATAGAGGCTGATTATTTCATTGAAGATCTAGGTTTAATATTTGAATTTGATGGCCCTCCACATTATAGCAATCCCTTTAAAATTGTTGCCGATGAAAGAAAACGAAGCTTAGTGGAAAATCTAACTAAAAATGAAAAAAAAACTGAAGTAAGGATAGTTAGAATACCATACTACTTTCAGCTTACAAAAGATGTAGCTAAATTTTTGTTTGAGGATCTAATCAAACATTATTCTAAAGATCTTAAAAATTTATCATCAAATGGTTATTACTCAGAAGAAAAGTTTCATTCAGCTATTTCTAAAACATATTTTAATTTATTTTCTGGGGAAGGAGCCTCTAATGAAAATGAAGTTCTTTCATGTGGCTTACATCGAAGCAAAGAAGTTCCATCAACATTTTGTGAAGCTGGTATAGAAAAATTACTTAAAGATTTTAAATTTTTTAGATCTTTGAATGATAACGAAAATATATCTGTCCCTAAAAGTGTTGAGCATCAATATATGTGGAGTTTAAAATATTTTTTAGATGATGTACAAACTTATGAAAAAGATGAAGATAATGAAAAACTAATATTACCTACCTGGCATAAAGAATTTATGGATAGATATAAAGAAAATATAAATAATAAAAATGAAAGTTTATTAAATTGTATTTTTTTGAGAGATTATAATTCTGTTATTAAAACAAAAAAAAATTAACAAAATAAAGTTTTTTAGTTTTAAGTTAATTTAAATAGCTTTCAAAATCTTGTTCTACATCAAAACCAAGTTCAATTAATTTTTTCCCCACAAAAGATATTGCCTTGCTTAAAGTTGATAATTAGCTTGCAAGTGGAATAAGACGTGTCTATGGATATTGGACTATACGTAACCTCAAGTAATTATAAAATCATATATGAAAAAAATAAAAAATTCATTACAAAAAATTTAGATGTAATAATAAAATTTTTATAGATAGATCTGCTTCTCTGTCAAAACATTATCAATTTATTAATAATAAAGAAATTTCAGAACTTTTAATTAATAAAGGTTTTACAAAATATAAGACTGAAAATTTAAATTATTTTAAACAAGTTTATTTATTTAAGAATGCAAATTATGTAATAGGTGCCCACGGTGCATCAAAATCATGTGCATAAAGAATGCCATCCCAGGTATAATAATTAATGGGTTTCCAGTGTAATGAAGTTTAATTTGATTTAGATTTAATTATTTCTTTAACCAAAACATCAACCTCTGAATTTTCTCGATAATCATTTTTAACAAGATGGTGAACCCTACCGTCTGAAAATAGTTTTTTAGTAATATCAATAGATTTTTGATTTTCTTCTTCATAAACACATATGGATTTACCATTGTTCTTATTTAAAACATTAAATGTAGGCACATCAGTTTCTCCATCACCTAAAAAAATCATATTTTCAAATGGCACATGTATATGGTCACCAAAATACTTCTTTTCATTCACACCTTCTTGGTCATTAACTTCAAATGCACCTTTGTGAATTCTGTATAAGAATTGAACTTTATTTGAATAATTTACAGACAATTTAGGCCACAAGCCTCTACCATTCTTAAATATATATTCACAAGCATAAACTCTATTTAATTCATTAAAAAAACTACAACCCTCAATCATATTAGTTAATCCTGAAGATATAATATAGTGTTCTACATCAACATTTTTTTCTTTGCCAAAGTTTTTAATCCTTTTAAACCAATCATTAACACCAGGAAATAACTTTAATTCTTTTCCATAATTTATAAACTTTTCTCTAGATATTTCTAAGTTAGCTTCATGCATTTTATTTTCTAAAATCAACATATAAGACAAAGTAGGATCCACTTTATTTTTATGAGAATAGTCAATTACTTCAGACCAAAATTTATTAATGTCAATTTTGCAATCAGGAATTAATTTTTGATTTTGCATGTAGCCTGCACATAAAGTTCCATCAAAATCATAGCAGAGAGCAATTTTTTTATTCATTTTCTTCGGAAATTTTATCTTTCAATTTTTATTATTCTTTAATTTTTACATCGATTTTATTATTTTTAAACTGACCAACTGTTGTAAAATTTCTATCTTTTGATGAAAGAAAGAATTCGGTTTCAAAAGAATCTTTTTTAAATTCAACACTGATAGAATTTGTTCTTTCATATTCTTCATTTGTCCAATCAAAATCAGTATCTTGCCAGTCATCTATTTCTTCTTGTGGTAATATTTCATCTAGACATGCGCTCAGTATATAAAATTGAGGAAACCACAAAATATCACTGTATTTAAAAATCATCTCCATATCTTTTCCTTTCAATAGACCTTCATAATATGGGAATTTAAAATTATCTGAATCGTCAGCTTTTTCAAATTTACCAAATATACCCACAATTATCTCATTAGCTATGGGAATTAACTTTGTATGATTTTGATGTTTTAAATATTTTGGATCTTTGATAGCAACATCTATCTCTTTTAATGTTAATGAATTTTTCATATTAATTTATCTTTCCACGTCTCAATAAATTCGTCTGAAGAAATCATAACTTAGACATTTTTTAATTCCATATTACTTAATCTTAGAATTAGTTGGTATTGATTTTTATTAACTCTTCCATCTAAAAATCCCCTATAAGGGCTGCCATTTGTTTGAAAAATTAATGGTTCCTTGCCAGATTTTCCACCTCCTAAAAACATAAGACTTTTTTTATTATCCAAAGTTTTTGCCATATCATATAAAAATTCAAAAGTTAAACCATCAGTGTGTCTTAATTGAATACTTTTATTAATTACAAATTTTTTTAATACATCCTCTCTTTTAAAAAACTTACCAGTCCATTTAAGGGGAGGAGTATCATCTCTTACATTGGGTACTATTTCTTTAGGATCTTGTTTTTTTATCTCCTTTCCTTCTTTATTAAATAAAACTTCTTTAATCTTAGGTGGTGAATAAAGAATTTCATTTTTTGAGTTAAATAAGATTCTATCAATATCACCAATAAATTTACCCGCATATTCGATATCAACATCTACATCATCTTTTAAAATATTTTTTGCTAGTTTAGATTGATACTTTTTAATTAAACTTTCTTCTGAAGTTTCATCTGAACTAATTAGCAATCTTGAGTTTTTAATACTTTTGCCTTTGTATGCAAATTTAGGATCAGACTCTTTAATTAAAGATACAAATCTTACATTTGCATCTCGTTTCTTTTCATTTGCTATATGTATTTCTTTTAATGCTACATTAGTCATATTACATCATCTCAAAATCTAAATCGTTATCTTCAAATTCTTCTACATCTTCAGGTAAATCATCACTTTTTTCACCAACCCAGTGGCAACTAGTTTTTCTACCAATTAAAGCAAAATATTCTTTTTCACTTTTTAAAATAATTCCATCTTCAAGTTTAAAATCGGCATAGTAATTAAAAGGAAAAGAAAATACTTCTCCTTTATCAAGTTTTGACTTTAAATTTTTGTCAAATTCTTTTGGTTCTAGGTGATAAACTGAGTTAACTTTTAAATTTAAAGCATCATCAGTAGTAATTAAATTTAGGTCAACTTCTTTACCAATTGTAGAATCTTCTTTTTTTACCTTTTTACCATTTTCGTTGATTGCTTCTAAATCACTTTTTTCAATATAATTCCCTTTATGATCTAAGTAACAACTACTGATATCACTATTGACGAAAACTATACCTGTTTCTTCTTCTAAATTTGCTTTGGAACATTCTTTGTTTTTTTCATCAAGAAACATTCTTTTCTTAAATCCATAAAGTTTTTTTCTATCTATTTTAGATATTACAAAAGAGGATTTTTTTTTATTAAGATTTAATAAAATTTCACGAGCCATTATATTTCTCCCAACCTTTTTTGACATTTTCATCTAAAAGATTTTTAAAATGAGCTAAGCCAATTTTTTCTTCTTCAAATGGATAGATTTTTCTCTTAATAGGATCTTTTCTACTTTCTGAAAAATCTAAATAATAACAGAGATAAGATGGATAATCTGAAGCTTTCTCTTTGTTAGATTTCCATAAAAGAAATTTTTTAATAGCAGTTCCTTTTTTACTTTCTTTCTTAAATACTTCTTTTTTAATTAACTTACTTTTTGGAAGATTTTTATTATTTTGTTCCTTAAAATCCTCTTTTGGAATCCCGCTTATTCTAATTATTTGTTTTAAGCCACAATCTTCGTAATTAGCTTTTTTATCAGATCGAATATTAACAATATTAGAATTTAAAATTGATACTGATCTTGCTCTACCAGTGGCATTTAAACTATTATTCGAATATTCATATTTTAAATGTCTAATAGGTTCGTCATTTGATTTATCTCCTTGAAATTCTAATAATTTAACTTCGCAAACAATTTCAGGTTTTACAAAGTTATAAGCAGATCCATTAGAAGCAGTCTTTTGAAAATTTGAATTAATTTTTAATTTTGTTAACTTTTTATAAAGTTCTTTTCTTAAATCAGAGGGTATATTTCCACAGGAACCTATATGCATTATTTCTTTTTCATTCAAAAATACACCTAAAGAAATTGATCTTATTTGATTAGCTTTACTCCCTAATGTATATCCAGTAACTAATAAATCTCCTGTTTCTTCTTTTTTGATCTTATAGATTGAATTATCATTTCTAATTATTAATCCTTCAGAGTTATTTTTTTCTACATTGTTTTTGAATAGTTTACTTATTTCATTCTGTTTAATTTTTTTATGTTCCAAGACATGAGAAGATTCCTTTGTTTTTAATCCTATTGTTTTTTTTAAAAAATTATATTTATCTTCAAAATTAGATAAAAGCTTTTCTAAATGCACAACATCAAAAACACCAAATCTTAAATTTTTTCTTTTTGATTTGTCACCAAGTCCAGAAATAGTATCTCCATACCTTTCTCTTTGGTCAGTTAAATAGTACAATTCTCCTGCTAATATTACATTTTTTGATTTTGATAATTTTTTATCTAAATCTTTTTTAATATCTTGAACAATATTTGATATGTCTCTCTCATTTGAGTTTATGATTTTAGAAGTTTTATTTGATTTACAATAAAACCATAATTGACCATCAAATTTTTTAGAAACCCAATAATCACCTTTTGTAATTGTATTTATTTCATTATTGGAGAGAGAAATATATTTTCTCGTAACAGAATTTTTATATTTTTTAATTGAACTTGTATTATTCATCTGTTTACTATTATAGATTATTAAAACATAAATAATTAATTAAATAAATAAATAAATTTATATGAATAACATTCCAGTTGATAGCATTGTTTTTTCCGTAACTTATGAAAATTATATTAAGCATATTCAAAATGATAAACCTGAAAAAAAAGTGGGTGAATGGTATATAGAAGATCATAAGATCAATCTTTTAAAATTTGGTTACACTTATTTAAAAGACTCAGATCAAATGATTGTAAAGAAACACTATATAGATAGTTTTGAAAAACAAAGTGATGGAAGATATTGTTTTTATTTTTCTAAAAGTGAAGATATTTTTTTCGAATATCCTTATTCTAGAGTTCAAGGTAGGCATTACAGGAATAGTATTGATTTAGAAAGATGCGATAGGTTATCTGAAAATGAAATAAAAATGCGATTGGAGAAATCAAAAAATATCAAATCTGAAGCATCTACATCAAAAATTAAAAAATCAGGTATTCTTGAGCCAGCAAAAGAAGAATTAACTAAAATAAGAAATGAAAAATTCAAGGATCAACCTTTTCCAACTCCAAAACAAGCCAGAGAGCTAATCAAGAGAGTTGAAAATGGAGAAGATGCAGATGCGGTTGTTACAGAATTTTATTTAGAGAAAAATAAATAATATCTTTATAAGATAGTTTATAATTATTTCTTTGTACGTATAATAGAATCATAATCTCTAGCAAAAACGTGTTGTAAATATTCTTCTTTCCTATTATCTATATTCTCACGGAACCTTTTCATAAAATCATCGTGCCATTTAGGTAAAATTAACCACTTTCTGCTATCATTGTTTGCTTTATCTATGTCATCAATCCAATGTTGTAAACACCACATGTACTGATGTTCAATGCTTTTTGGTGGCTTCAAGTCTCCTGTTTGATCAAAATCATCTAATAGTTTCTGTATACCCTGCCAGCAATATCCTGCTGGTCCAAATACACTTTCATGTATACCACATGCGGGAACTTCAATATCTAAAGTTGCTCGTTTTCCTGTAAACATATTTTTATGTATTTTTGATATTGCTTTAAGATATTTTTCATCAGTATAAAAACCTTCAGAATTTTCTGGTAAATTTGTATTACCTTGTTTTCTGAAATAATTTATTAATGTTTTAAAAATATATTTGGCCACATCTCTCGTAAATCCATAATAATAAGGAATTCTAATTATGTTTATTTTTACAGGTTTGCCTTTAAGTTCTATTGATTCTAAACTGTCATATTTTCTTTCATCACTTAGATATTTAAATGGTTCCATGTAATGATGGTTACCGTCAAATTCAAACCATAAACCTAATTTTTCATAAAGATAATCAGCTTCAGCATTATATGCTGTTTTATATCCAAGTTTACGTAACTTTTTGTTTACTAATAATTTCCCATATTTTTTTTCTGGAATAAAACATTTAAGAACAGCTTCAATTGTATCTTTTCTTATTGTTTTTATTACTTTTTTATTTTTTTTTATTTTTCTTATTTTTAATGGGTGAAACCAACCTACATCCTTTTTTTTTGTTTGATTAAAAATCTTTTTAAATTCCCTGCCTAAATAACCAGGATAAATTCTATTAACATTTAGACTTCTTTTATTTTTCATGATATTGTGAGATTTTTATTATATATTATATATAAAGTCATCAAATAAAGAATTTTTACAGTTAAATTTAGGCAATAAACTAAATAAATAAATTATCATTATTAATTGTTTTTTGGATTAGCTAGTCATAAGATATCTATAAAAATAAATATATATGGCTAAAACACGCTTAGAATATAAAGATAAAGCTTCACAAAAGTTTTGGGAAGTCAGTGCGGCTGGTAGCACCATCAATGTTAAATATGGACGGTTAGGAACTAAAGGACAAAACTCAGTTAAAAAAATGAGTACCCCTGATGCTGCCAAAAAAGAAATAGAAAAGCTGATTAAATCAAAAATAAAAAAAGGCTATAAGAAAAAATAGCAACCAAAATATTTTGGATAAAAAAGAAGCATTAAAACAAATCAAAGAAGACGATTTTTTCTCTCTTGGGGATGATGTCGATGAAAAGTTACAAGGTGATAAAGAAATTGTTCTCGCAGCAGTAAAAAAAGATGGACTTGATCTTGAACATGCCGATGCAAAGTTAAGAGCTGATAAAGAAATTATTCTCGCGGCGGTAAAACAAAATGGCTATGCTCTTGAACATGCCGATGCAAAGTTAATAGCCGATAAAGAAATTGTTCTCGCAGCAGTAAAATCAAATGGAAATGCTATTATTGTTGCAACTGATAAGTTAAAAGGTGATAAAAAAATTGTTCTCGCAGCAGTAAAAAAAAATGGACTTGCTCTTGAATATGTCGATGAGAAGTTAAAAAATGATAAAGAAATTGTTCTTGCAGCGGTAAAAAAATCTGGGACTGCTCTTCTGTATGCCTCTAAGAAGTTAAAAGCCGACAAAGAAGTTATTCTTACAGCGGTAAAATCATATGGAGATGCTCTTCGATATGCCGGTGATATATTAGAAGCCGATAATAAATTCTTCGCCGATAAGGAAATTGTTCTCGCAGCAGTAAAATCATATGGACCTATTCTTGAGCACGTCTCTGAGAAGTTAAAAGCTGATAAAGAAGTTGTGCTCGCGGCGGTAAAACAAGAGGGTAGAGCTCTTGAATATGTCTCTGAGAAGTTAAAAAGAGATAAAGAAGTTGTTCTCGCGGCAGTAAAACAAGATAGCTATGCTCTTGAACATGCCGATGAGAAGTCAAAAGCCGACAAAGAAGTTGTTTTTGCAGCGGTAAAACAAAATAGCAAGTACTTTATGCAAAATGAATTTCAGAATTATGCTGTTGGGAAGTTAAAAGCCGATAAAGAAATTTTTCTCACAGCAATAAAATCAAATGCCTCTGTTCTTCAACACGCTTCTGATAAGTTACAAGGTGATAAAGAAGTTGTTCTCACAGCAGTAAAACAAGATGGACTTTCTCTTGAATATGTCGATGACAAGTTAAAAGGAGATAAAGAAGTTGTGCTCGCAGCGGTAAAACAAAATACTAGTGCTCTTCAATATGCCGATGACAAGTTAAAAGGAGATAAAGAAGTTGTGCTCGCAGCGGTAAAACAAGATGGTGATATTCTTGAAAGTGTCGATGACATGTTAAAAGCAGACAAAGAGGTTGTTCTTGCAGCGGTAAAATCTATGACTAGCGCACATGGAAACTTTGATTATGCCGATGAAAAGTTAAAAGGAGATAAAGAAGTTGTTCTCGCAGCGGTAAAACAAGATTGCTATGCTCTTGAACATGCTGATGAAAAGTTAAAAGCCGATAAAGAATTTATACTCGCATTGATAAAATTAGATAATTTTATTTTTGATTACGTCTCTGAGAAGTTAAAAGGAGATAGAGAAGTTGTTCTTGCAGCGGTAAAACAAAATGGCGAAGCTCTTAAATATGCCGATATGAAGTTAAAAGCGGATAAAGAATTACTATTAATAGCTACTAAAGGAGGCAACTTAGAAGTAGCCAATGCCGCTATGAGAAATGACAAAAATATAGTTTTAGCAGCAGTAAAATCAAATGGTTATGCTCTTGAACACGCCTCTGAGAAGTTAAAAGGAGATAAAGAAGTTGTTCTCGCAGCAGTAAAAAAAAATGGTCAAGCTCTTCAATATGCCTCAGATAATATAGAAAAAAATATTGTCACTTCACACATAAAGTACAAAAAACTCAAGAAAGACATGGACAACGATGCAGATTTTCTACTTTGGGATTCTGACGAAAAAGTTTCCATTACTCATAGTGGCAATGGTAATAATACAAATTACCGAGTCTCCGTTGAAAGTAATCAAGATGAAGAAACTAGTGAGTATGAGGTTTATGGTGAGTTTGCATCATCTATTAATGAAATAAAATCTGCTGTAGAGTGTTTTTGGGAAAATGGAGGAGATTTTCTTCAGTTCTATGAATTTTTAAACTGGGAAAAGGTTTTTATGGATTTAGAAACGAATACAAAATGAATAAAAAACGTAAATTTAGAATAACAGTAAACGAAAGTAGAGCAGAAGGTGCAGAACTTGTGATTGGTACCGTGAGTGTTGAGTTTGTAAAATATTGGCAGGAACGTGATGGCCTAATTAAACACCTTGAATCTATTGTTGATGGAAAAGAGGAAGATGCTAATTCACCGCCAATGCGTGACGGTAAAAATTTTCCATGGAATGAATGTCATGATATAGAAGGTATTCTTAGTCCTTATGATCGTTCCAGAGAAAATGGTTTTAAAGTTGAAGAAATTACAGCAAAAGGTGATGTCATAATTGAAAAGCAGTTAACTGATGTTGTTTCAGTTTATTCTAGAGAAAGATATGTCAATCCAATTAATATGGATGATGAAAACTCAGATCGCGATGTTTCTGTTTTAATATTCCTTAGTGGAGAAAGAGGTTGTGATAATTGGTTTGTTGAAACTGATGGAGAAGATTTTAATCCAAAAAAACTTGCTTATGGAGTTCTTGAAACTTATTTTGGTGAATTTGTAGAGGCTGTTTTCTATGATAAAAAAGAATTGGAACTTGAAACTGAAAGTGCCACTGAAGGTACTGCACATCGCGATGCCTCAGTAGGCGTGATGAAAAGAAGTTGGATTAAGGATGATTCAAAAGCAAACACTTTAAAAAACTTAGAATGGGATTATTATGATGAATTACTTAAAGAAAAATGATTTTGATATTTTTGCAATAGTTAATCAAGGATAAGTGATGGATAAAAAGAAAATATTTCAAAAAATTGAAACCGGTTATTTTTCACTTCAAGAAGCAGATGATAAGTTAAAAGCTGATAAAGAAGTTGTTCTTGCAGCAGTAAAACAAGATGCTGACGCTCTTGAATATGCCGATGACAAGTTAAAAAGAGACAAAGAAATTGTTCTTGCAGCAGTAAAACAAGATGCTTGGTTTCTTAATCGTGTCATGAAAAAATTCAAAGGAGATAAAGAAGTTGTCCTTGCCGCGGTAAAACAAGATGGTGGTACTCTTGAATTTGCCGATAAGAAGTTAAAAAATGATAAGAAAATTGTACTTGTAGCCGTAAAAAATATTACAGGTGTAGTTGGATCAGATTGGGCTCTTAAATATGCCAGCAAGAAACTGAGAGGTAATAAAGAAATAGTTTTAGCCGCTGTAAAACACACAAAAAAAGCACTTCTACACGCTGATAAAAAATTAAGAGGTAATAAAAAAATTGTCCTTGCAGCAGTAAAAAAATATGGGAAAGCCCTTCAATATGCTGATAAGAAATTAAAAGGTAATAAAGAAATTGTTCTCGCAGCGGTAAAACAAAATGGTGGAGCTTTTGAATATGCCGATAAGAAGTTAAGAGCCAATAAAAAAATTGTTCTCGCAGCGGTAAAACAAAATGGCTATGCTCTTGCAGATGCCGATAAAAAGTTAAGAGCTGATAAAGAAGTTGTACTTGCAGCAGTAAAATTAGGAAAAAAACCAACTTATGAACGAGAAGGTCAAGTTTTATCATATGCCGATAAGAAGTTAAAAGCTAACAAAGAGTTTATCCTTGCAGCGGTAAAACAAAATTATAGTGTTCTTAGATTTACCGATGAGAAGTTTAAAAAAGATAAAAAAATTGTTCTCGCAGCGGTAAAACAAAATGGCTATGCTCTTCATGATGCCGATGATAAATTAAAATCAGACAAAGAAATTGTGCTCACAGCGGTAAAACAAAATCACGGCGCTCTTGAATATGCTGATAAGAAGTTGAAAGACGATAAAGAAATTGTACTTGCGGCAATAAAAAGTGACCATTCATGTATTCAATATGCTGGAGACAAGATACGATCAGACAAGGCATTTATGGAAAAACATATTACTGAAAAAGAAATTTTTGAAAAATATTTTATCAGTAAAGAAAATTTAAAAAAATATATATATTCAGTTTATATTAGAGGCTCAGGTGGAGAAAGAAAAGCTGGTGTGATTTCAAAAAAGACATATGATTTTTTTATTAATGATAATGATTTGCTGATTTCTCATGTTAGAGATGATAACAATGAAGGTATACCAGAGGATGTTTGGATAGGACCTTGGTATGATGTAGGTGGTTTTTTCGAGTCAACAAGTTATAGTTTTGGTGATAGTTCACTTAGTCTCGATAGAGAAGATCAAACGATTGAAATTCCTATGGACGAAAATTCATTAAAAAAGATGGGAGCTAAATTTATTCGAACTAAAAAAGATTTTAAAGATGATGTTAAAAAGGGGGAAACAGGTTATTTTTTTCTAGGTGAAAGAGTCGAAAAAGGTGGTTTGTATTCCGAACTTGTTATTGATCATCCTTTTGATCCTAAAAAACTAAAAGTAGAAACTTGTAATTTTAATGGGTGGGAAACGATCGAAAATATTACTTACGATAAACAATTTATCGAACATCATATGGGGGATAGCACTCATAAAGATGAGGACTTTCAAGTAATTGAAGTTAAAAATTAATAATTAAAAATATATAAAACAAGATTAATTAAGAATAAATTTAATGGATAAAACGAAAGCAGAAATAAAAAAATTTAAGAAACTAGAGCAAGAGGCACACAACGGCACAGCTGAGACCGGTTATTACACGGATGAATTTGAATATTGTTTGGGTAGATTTGCCGAAGACCTTTGTTCTGCAGGCTACAAGGAGTGGGCAAAGAAGATTTACAAGATTGTGGAAGACAAGTTCAATCGTGGGCAAATGGATGAAGCTTTCTCTCTGTTAGATCTTGCTAACGATGTAGCTCAAAATCTAGGCGACAAGAAATGGGCAAGGAAACTTTACAAGGAAGCAGAGAAAGATGATGAGGTTGAAAGAAGTAAACTTGCTGAAAGTATTCGCGAAAATCTTGGTGATAAAGAATGGGCGAAGAAAATTCAAGAAAGTTAAACCCAATAAAAGTGAAATCAAGAAAACAATGGATAAAAAACGTAAATTTAGAATAGAAGGAGGTAGCATTGGTGGAGAACTTGTGATTGGCACCGTGAGTGTTGAGTTTGTAAAATATTGGCAGGAACGTGAAGGTGAACTAGTTGAACACCTTGAATCTATTTATCAAGGAAAAGAGGGAGATGCTAATTCACCGCCAATGTGTGAAGGTAAAAATTTTCCATGGAATGAATGTGATGATATAGAACATATTCTTAGATCTTCTGTATCAGAAACAGAAGATCTTTTTAAAGTTACAGAAATTACAACAGATATTAATGAAAAACAGGTATATTCAGGTTCAGCCTTTCAAGTTTATGGGAGAGAAATATACACCAGTCAAATTAATAAAGATAATGAAAACCCGGATCACGATGTTTCTCTTTTAACAGTTCTTAAGGAAGAAGAAGGAGATTTTGGTAGTTGGCTTGTTGAAACTGATGGAGAAGATTTTAATCCAAAAAAACTTGCTTATGGAGTTCTTGAAACTATAGTTTATGGTGACTTTATAGATTCTGTTTACTATGATAAAAAAGAATTGGTAATTGATGGTGGGGGCGACACTCAAACTAATCTTGTAACTGCTCGTGTAGGCGTGATTGAAAGTAGTTGGATTAAGGATCATTCAAAAGCAAACACTTTAAAAAACTTAGAATGGAATGAATATGATGAATTACTTAAAGAAAAGTGATCCTGATATTTTTGCAACAGTTAAACAAGGATAAATAAATGCTATTCTTTTAGTTTATCAAGAATTTCTTTTGGTGTATTAGGATTCATACTTACAGCAGTTCGCACCTGTTGCTCTTTAGCTTTAGCCAGTTTCTCTAAAATTGCTATAGGTATATTTTTGTTACGAGCAAGTGCTGCACGCACATCTGGTTCTATATCTTCTGCTAACCAATTTATATTTACACCATCATTAGCAGGTTCCCATTCTTCGGCCCATTCGACTTTATCTTCAACTGAACCTTCTTCGTACCAATCATCAGGCATTTATTAACTCCTTTTTTTTTTAATATACTATACTTTATTAAAATGATTTAATCTTTAAAAAAAATCAGTTTGTTAGTGATATAATTAGACATGAAAGAAAAGACTAAATTATTAGACCAAAAAGTTTGAAGAGATTAAAAATGGATAAAAAAGAAGCATTAAAAATAGTTCAAGAATCTGGGTCTGAATTAGTAAATCTATCTGATAAATTTAAGAAAGATAAAGATGTTGTCTTAGAGGCAATCAAACAAGATGCCGGGTCTCTTATTTATGCGAATGAAAAATTAAAAGCAGACAAAGAAGTTGTTCTGGCAGCAGTAAAACAAGATGGTTCTAACATTCAATCTGCCCATGACAAATTAAAAGCCGATAAAGAAGTTGTTCTTGAAGCGGTAAAACAAGATGGTCAAGCTATTGATTATGCGAATGAAAAATTAAAAGCAGACAAAGAAGTTGTTCTGGCAGCGGTAAAACAACATGGTCATGCTATTCAATCTGCCCATGACAAATTAAAAGCAGATAGAGAGATTGTTCTTTCTGCGGTAAAACAAGAAGGAAATGCTCTTGAATACGCTGACGATAGTTTAAAGAAAGATAAAGAAATTGTTCTTGAAGCAGTAAAAAAAAATGGTGATGCTCTTCAATATGCCGATGAAAAATTAAAAGCAGACAAAGAAGTTGTTCTTGCAGCGATAGAACAAGATTCTTCTGCCCTTCGATATGCCGATGAAAAGTTTAAAGCAGACAAAAAAATAGTCCTTGAGGCGGTAAAAAAAGATGCCTCTCTTAATTATGCCGATGAAAAGTTAAAAGCAGATAGAGAAGTTGTTCTTGCAGCGGTGAAATCGAATGGTTTTAATCTTGAATATGCAGATAAAAAATTAAAAGCAGATAAAGAAGTTGTTCTTGTGGCGATAAAAGAATTTGGTAATGCTCTTCAATATGCCGATGAAAAGTTAAAAGCAGACAAAGAAGTTGTTCTAGTAGCTTTAAAAGACGCCGGCATCAATCTTCAATTGGTTGATAAGAAGTTAAGAGCTGATAAAAAAATTGTTCTTTTGGCAGTAAAAACATATGGTTCTGCTCTTGATTATGCTGATAATAAGTTAAAAGCAGACAAAGAAGTTGTGCTCGCAGCAGTAAAAAATGATTGGACTGCTTATAAGTATGCAGATTTAAAATTACAGAATGATAAAGATATCCAACTTCTTTTGGAAAATAATGAAGGATATGCTCAAGATAAAAAAATTAAGTCTATATCTTTGCAGTTAGAAAATTTTTTTGGCAACCTTATTGAAAATAATAAAGATCGTTTTGCTAAAGAAAATACATTTAAAGTTCGACCTGGTATTGGTTATGATAAGTTTTATCTTGATTGGATAGAAGGATCATATGATATGAGCCTTCAAGGTCTAATACATCATTACATGTGGGAAAAAAAATTATATCATTTATTTTTAAATGAAGATGAAATTAAAACTTGTGCAGGAGTAATAGAAGATACTCCTGAATATATATATGGTCCTGAAAATGAAACCACACAAACCATGTTTGATGAAATTCAATTTGAAACGATAAAATTCGTTGGAAAAAAACTTATTGATTTAGGGTTTGACGTGAAGAATACTTTCAAGGAATATATAGAATAATAATTAAAACTTAGATTTTTTTAAATTACATAGACCACAATTTTTATCAAAATCAGGTTTAGGTCCCTCAAGAAAATCTATAATTTTCGTTATGAAATTTAATAAGTATTCATCATCCCTTTGGATAGGGTAGTATTGAGTTTTCATATCAAAGGAAGGTTTATTATCAATTGATTGAATTTTATTTGGTTCAAAGCAAAAAATCCCAAGATTTTTTATTGGAGATAATTTTAACCCTTTTTCATTAGGTTTTTCAAACATAACCGCATAACTTAAAAGTTGCGTTTTATATAATTCAATTTTTTGTTCATCTATATCAGTAACTTTAAAATCAATTATTGAAAAAAAACCATCATGGTCAACATACGCATCAATTTTTCCTCTTAATGAAAAGGATCTATTTTTTTTATCTTTTAAAATCTCAGATTTTTGAAGTTTTGCATAATCAGTTTTAATTTTACCAGGTTCAATATTTGCATTTAATATATCTGTACTTTTTTCATGATAAAATTCCTTTTGCAGTCTATCCAGTTTAGAAAATATTGATGGAAAAGGTGTTGAAACTCTTAGGTTATCGATTTTAAGATCATAATAACATCTTTTGCATGCGGAGTAGCCAAAAGCAAATTCACTTGGTGAAAAAATTAGATCTTTCATTATATGTCTCTATCAAGCAGTATATCTTCACGGTTTTTTTGAATTCTTTTATAAAGATACATTATGATGCCTATCATAGATATAGGGATGAGACCTTTTAAAATCATACTTGTATTATAAAATATTTTTTCACTAAAAAAAGATGTTAAACCACAACTAACAACAGTTATTCCATTTACAATATAAAACCATACAAATATTAAGTCTATTATGGTCATTTTTTTGGGTTCAGGTTTTTCTACTGAAAAATATAATGCAATGGCTGATAAAAAAGTTGTTGTTAAAATTCCAATACTTTCGCTTGCGTTTTCGTAATCTAGAAAAACAGAATAATAAACCAAGAAAATTAAAAAAAACATTGGAATACCTACCTTAAGTAATGTGGCAGTATTTTTTCTTTTTAAGATCCAGCCAACTCTATTTTCACTATTGATATCCGTTGTTTTTTTTAAATCCGTATCTTTAAATAAACGATTTTTTTTATATTTAATTCCTGAAAAAGAATTTTCTATATTCCATTCATTAACGTCAAAATCTTGATCAATTAATTCTTGTGGTATGGGTTGAAGTATATATTTAGAATTATCTTTTAAAGTTTGAGCAATATATAGATTTTGCCAATCAAAAGGATAATTATCAGCTAAGGGTAAAAAATCAAAATTAGCTACTACATAGTATCTCTTTGTTGTGTAATTATTTTTTTCAGTTTTTTCAAAAATTAATTTAGAAGAAAACTTATCGTTAACTGTACTTAGGTTATTAAATATCATTTCATCTATTGGGTTTTCTAAATTAGAAACAATGTCTAAATAAAATTCAGCGCTCCAATATCTTGATTTAATATCTATGTTGGTAACTCTTTCGACATCAATGTAAGAATAAATTACTGAAAATTTTTTAACTTCATTATTTACAGTCTTATATTGTTTTGGATAAAGAATTTTAGGAACAACATAATCTTTTATTTGTAAAGAATTAGGAAATGTGTAGGCGTAATTATCTTTGAATGTATTTCTACCGTTTTTGTCAAATCCATATTGTAATCTTCTACCAAGAAAAATATCTCTATCTCCATCAAAAGATAAAATTGAAGATCTAATTTTATCTACATTTTTTTTTTGTAAATCAACGTCATCACATTTATCTAAAGCTTGAGAAATTAATAATGGAATTTCTAATCTAAAAGCGCTATCAGATAAAAGTATTTTTTTATCACTGGAAATACCTTCAGGATAAATCTTGGACATCAAATCTTGAATTGATAATGATGGAATTGCAATATTTCCACCTATTTGTAATAAATCAAAAGAGATTTTTTTAAATCTATTTTCAATAGAACCAAAAGTATTTATTACTTTGTTTTTAAAACCATTTTCTTCTAAAAATAAAAACACTTCTCTAAAATATTTTAGATTTAAATCTAATATAATTAATTCATCTGATTTTAATTGAGTAAATATTTTTTTAATTTCTGTTTTAATTTTTTCTTTATTATCATCATCAATATCTTTAAACGAAAAATCCTTAAAGTTTTCTAAATTTTTATACTTATCTATAATTTGATCATATAATCTTGGTTGTTCATTATGTAAGAAATATAATGTTTTATCTTTAAAATTTTTTATTTCATCGTCAATTAAATATAATTTTGAATTTTTATCAACTTTGGCTAAACAAAACATATTTTTATTAACATCTGCTTCTAAAGTTGTAATATGATAAAAATAGAAAAAATTTCTATTAGCTAAATGATCTAAAATTGGTTTATGGTATTTAGTTATCGCGTGGCCATGAGTAAAAAAATTATCTCCATAACTATCTAATTTGGTAAATAATTTTTTTAAACCTTCTTCACCTTTATCAATATAAAGATAATCTAGATTAAGATTATATCTGCCTTTGCTTTTTTCTGAGATTTCATCACTTATAATTTTACAACCTTGTTCAAGAAAATTTGATACAAAATCATTATCTTCAGGAGATAAAGCTAACTTGGAGTACCAGATAAGACAGTCAAATTTCATTTTTTGATTGTATAGGAGCCTAGATATTTATCAATTTTGTTGGTAGCATTAAATATGACTAAAATTAGAGAACCTTTAAGCACTGAACATGTTTTATCTAATATTATTAAAAAACTTGATGAAAATGATATAAAAAACATTACCAACAAATCAGTATCTCATTTTAGAAAATGCAGTGATCTTGATGATAAGGATCATACTCTTTATTTAAGCGATGCAATTAAACTTGATATTTTAATGCAAAGAAAATCATTAGGAACACCCTTATTAGACAACTTTCAATTAATGCTTGAGCAAGAATTTAAAAAAATTAATTCATTTGAAAATTTAGAAAAAACATTATTAAAAGTTGGTGGAAGAGTTGGAAATTTAATGGATATTGTTCAGGAAGCAATAAAACCTGAGAGTTCTCTAGGTAAAGAATTAAGCAAAAAGGAAAAGGATTTAATTTCTAAATCAATAATTGATCTTGAAGAAAAAATTGCAAACCTTAAGCTGTCAGTAAAATAATGTATACTACAGTGAAATCTATACTCTATGATTTCTATAAAATAATGTATAAAATTAAATTATGAAAACAATTGAAGATTTGTTAGAAAAGATAATATTTGCCTCCCGATGGCTTATGGCTCCAATTTATATTGGTTTAGTAGTTTGTTTAATTTTTTTATTATATGTCTTTATTCATGAAATAATTGTTTTCATACCCTTGTCTACCAGCGCAGGAGAATCTGGGGTTATTTTATTTATCTTAAATTTAATTGACCTATCTTTAGCGGGAAATTTATTGCTTATGGTTATTTTTTCTGGATATGAAAATTTTGTATCGAAAATTGATGTCGGTGGACATAAAGATAAACCAGCATGGATGGGTAAAGTTAATTTTTCAAATTTAAAATTAAAGTTAATTTCTTCAATTGTTGCCATATCAGGAATACATCTGCTGAAAATCTTTATGAGTCTTGATGCATATACTAAAGAGCAAATAGTACTTTATATTTCAATTCACCTTGCATTTGTTTTAAGTGGTGTTCTCTTAGCTTTTATGGATTATATTATTGGAAAAACTTCTAAGCATTCATAAACTTTCAAGGACTATCTCTATGATACTCTTTTATAAATAAATGTGGAAATATATTAAATATAGATTTAACAAAGCTTTTGAAAAAAATATTTTATACCTCTTTTTTTTTCTTTTTGGCTCTAGTATTCTTGGCATATTCTTATTTGCAATATTACTATTTTTACTACAAGAAATAGGTTTACTTTCAGAAGAAAATATTTTTTTACAAACTTTGTGGTATGTTTTTAGATTATTTTATGACCAAAATGCCATTTTTAGTTTAAACGTTGAACAAAATAATTTATTAGATTTTATTTCTAGATTTACTGTTACTATATTTGGAATTCTAGTCTTTTCGACAATTATTGGTATTATTACAAATTTTATTTCCAGTAGAGTTGCAGCTTTGAGATCAGGTAAAGGTAAAATTGAAGAAGAAAACCACATTATTTTTTTTAATTTTAGCATCCAACTAATTCCTTTAATTGCAGAATTATGCGTTGCTTATGCTAAGGAAAAAAAAACATTCGTTATAGTTAGCAATGAAGAACCTCTAACCGTGATTGAACGAATCAATAGTATTGTTAAAATTCCTAAAAATATAAGTATCGTTGCAAGAAAAGGCTTTGCTTGGCAAAAAAAACTTTTAGATCTCGTAAATTTATCAAAAGCAAAACAAGTTATTATACTGAAACCTGATGTTGGAGAAAAATATGTTTCAGAATTAGAATGTGATGTTGAGGTAGGTAAAAGTTTTACATATTTAATAGCAAATGAAAATTGGCAAAAAAATCCGTGTAGTATTGTCGCTGAATTTCATGATGATCCAACAAGCCGTTTATATCTAAACTATTGTAAAGATATAATTATCAAGCAACGTGAAAAATTCGGAAAAGATTGGGATGCACCCAGTATTATTAGTTCTTCGAATTTAGAAAGTAATTTACTATCTACTTGCATCAATACACCTGATCTAACAGAAATTTACGATAATATTTTTGGATATGAAGGTTCAGAAATTTATTTTGTAGATCCTAATGAATTAAAATACAAAAACCTTCTTAAAAAATATTGGGGAAAGGGTATTAAGGAAATAAACACAATATTTGATCACATAATTGTTTTAGGATTTTATTATAATGAGGACAAATATGACAATACTTGGAATAGAATATTTTTGAACACATCATCTGGTTTTCCATTTCAGGAAAATTATGGCTTAATCTGTATAGCAGAAGATGAAGATCAAATTGTAAATGAATTTAATAAAACAACTAACCAAATTAGCAAGGTTAAAGTAATCAATCCAAATTTTCAAACCGATGAAGGAGATATTGATATTTTGTTATTTGATTTTAGTAGTGGAAAAAATATTAAATATTTACAACGTATGATCAATTCTTTCATTGATTTAAATTATTATAACAATTTGAAGAGCATAAAAATATATAGACAAGAATTTGATGAAAGTTTAAAGGATAAAAAATTTTTACCTCAAAAACCAGATTACAAGATTTTAGAAAATCAAGAAAACCATCCTGAACTTGGATTAGTCTTTCATGTTGTTAAAACGAATAATAAACAAAAATTTAATTTTCAAGTTTATTCAATAAGAACAAATTCTATTTTAAAATTAAAAATCAATCCTGGTGATTTTATTCTTAATGTAATTGCAGAATCTGATCTGGCAAAATTTAAAAATAAAAGCGAAGACGAATATAGTTTTTTTTCAAACACATCAATGATGATTGTAAAAAAATTTAAAGATCATGTTGAAAAATTGGTGAAAGATAAAAATGATTTAATAATTATTGTAAAAAACTACAATAATAACAAAATAGGTTTTATTAAATTAAATTTGAAAGATATTGAAGTGCACAAAGATCGAATTTTATCTGAATTTAAAATATTAAAGGCAAATAGGCAGAAAATGATTTCCAATATTTATGAAAATTATACAGTAGAACAAAAAAATTTAGAGAAGTTTACGAAAGAGATGAATACAACAACTGTACAAGAGTACGAAAATAGTAATTGCTACATATTTATCAATGAAACTTCTAAGAAAATCCAAAAATTTAGAGATAATCCCACAGAAGACCATGTCATGATTAATAATTTTATTGGATTTTCAAACCTTAAACATGATAATCAAAAAATTTCAGACCATAGTATGATTGCTGAAATAAACGGATATCGAACAAAAAAAGTTTTAGAAAATTATAAAAATAATTTTTTTAGTCCTTATATGGGAAATGATGTTATTGAGATGAATTCTATTATTAGTAAGTACATTTCTTCAGCAACTTTTGATCCAAAAAATACAAAATTAATTGATTTGCTGCTTGGTAGAATTCATACTATAAAAGCTCATAGTCTCGTTGATGATGTATTAAAAACTAATTTTTGTGAACTTGAAAGTTACTTTCAAGATCAAAATGAAACGTTAATTGGAATTATAGATTATGAATTTGATAAAATGCAAAATAGAAAGATTAATAATATAACTATTAATCCAGATCAAAAAAAAGAATTAATTTTAGACAAAGGGGATCGATTAATTACTATTGCAAATTTTAATAATCTCGAAACAGTTAATCATAGTCAATGGTTGCATATATTGTAGAAAATAAAGAAAGGAAAAAAATATGAAAAAAGTTCTAAAATTTGATGGTAAAAGTCTAAAAGAAGGTAGTGAAACTTTATGCCATGTTGATGGAAAATATATCAAACTTGGTGCAAGTGATAGTAAAAGCCAGCTATCAGGTTTTATTATGTGTCGTGTTGAAGGAAATCTTATCAAAGATTTGAAAGATGATGATACCGTCGCCTGTCGTGTTGAAGGAAAAGATATTAAAAAAGGTTTAAATGGCAAGACCATGATAAAAATGTCAGATGCAGCTCGTGTGATAGGTTCTAAGTCTAAAAATCCTCTGGTTGCAGCAATGTGGTATCTGTTCTGCAGACCAAATAAATAAATTTTTTAATTTAAAAATTTGAAACATAGTATTTATGACTGATTATAAAATAAAAGGTATTGAAGAAATAATGCTTTATCATTTTGATATGGATGCATCAGAATTTTTTAAAATGAATTTAACAGAGTTAAAAAAAGTTATTGATAACAACCAAATAAATAAATCATCACAGGTTTTTGTTCTTTCTAATGAAAAACTACAGATTGGAGATGAAAAAAAGATAAAGTGTACAAATGAGTATTCTGAGAAGAATTATTTGCCCACAATAGAAAAGAATAAGATAAGAATAGTTTCGTGGGAAGGGCTTGAAAATACCAACATTAAAATTGATATCCCTGACAGTATTAAAGAAGTAACCCTAAAAATCGAAGGAAACACCTATGGTTGTATGTATGAATGGGGAAATAAAACTTTTACAAATTATACTTTTTATTCAGGTGAAAAAAAAATAGATCATTCTTCTTTTGAGAGTGAATCATATGGAAATGTAAAAGAAAAAGTATATTATTTTCTTAATGATAGAGGCGAATTGGGATCTATTGGGCAATGGGAAAATTTTGAAGAGGAGTTATCCGAAATAATTAATATATTAAAATAATTTATTATATTGGAAATTTATAATAATTTTTCACCATCAACAGTGTATTAATAATATAGTAATTAAAAAAAAACATAAGGAGGAACAATGGGATTTAAATCAATTTTTTCAAAAGGAGTGGCATTAGTACAGTCTGGTAAATGTAGAAATCATTCTCAGAAAGCATCGAGATATGCAAGGCAAGCTATGAGTTCTTTTAGAAGTGCAAGATCTAGAAAAGGAGATCAAAAAATTGATGCTATGCTTGATGGAATGAGTCAACTAGCAAACTCTGTTTTAGAAGTTTCTGACAGCGTAACACCTGTAGCAACCATGAATGCTGTAAGTGCTTTACTTGCAGAAAACATTGAAAGAATAATTGATGAAGGAAATAAAAGAGTAATAACTTCGTTAAAGTAAAAAATATTGATTTGGATTAAATTAATACTTATTTTACATGTTAGTTTGTAGAACATAGTATAAGAAAGGAATAAAAAAATGGCTTTAAAATTTGATGGCAAATTTCTTAAAGATGGTAGTAAAACATTATGTAATGTTAAAGGGAACAAAATCTACCCAAGACTTAGTTCGAACGGTGCGTTAGCCAATATTAAAGGAAACAAAATCTACCCAAGACTTAGTTCGAACGGTGCGTTAGCCAATGTTAGAGGAGACAAAATCTACCCAGGACTTAGTTCGAACGGTGCGTTAATAAAAACCTCAGATGCTGCTCGTAAAATAGGTGCTACTTCTCGAGGTCCTTTGACAGCAGCGATATGGTATTTGTTCTGCAGATAGGTTAATTTTAACGCAAAAAGTAACTGCAATGCTACTGAACGTGATGAAATTAAAATTGTAGATGAAAACAATAAAGTAGTTTGGCATTCATAGCAGAATTTTGATTACAATTAGATAGTAACATCTCAGTGAAATTTATTTAATTTGATTTCACTTTAAAGAATTTTTTTTTTTTATATTATATAATGTTATTTAAAAAATGAAAGGAGATGCAAAATTAAAAATGGAAAAAAAAGAACCTAAAATTAAAAGTTTTATTGTTGTTGAGCCGGGATTAGTACTAATACTTAAAAAAAATCAACTATTAACCAAAGATGAGCTACTTCATTATCAGAGTGAATTTGGCAAAGATTCTTTTATAGCCAAGGAGTTAAAAAGATAAAAAAAATTAATTTTTTATATTATATTTGTTCAAATTGCTTAACAAAGCTTTGTCAAAAAGAATTGAAATTAAATGAAATATATTCGTTAGGAAAATTATATTGTTATAAGTGCCTTTTTAAAAAAATGGATATTAGGTTACCTAATTTTAACAAAAGAAATACCTTAAGAATTTTAATGTCATCTGATGATGAGCTGCAATTAATAATGAATAAAATTCAGCATTATTTCATAAACAAAGTGGCGCTAAGAGAGGGAGAATATGAAAGATACTAACGGTCTCACTGTGCAGGTTTAGCAAATTAAGCTTTTTGTAAAAAAGGCACAAAAATAATTGAAATTAGACCTGAAAACAATACTCACTCATTATATAGTAAATTAAGTGATATTAATAACTTAGACTACAGACTAATAAGTACAGATGTTGTTGAAACACAAAACCAATCTTTTGGAGATATAAATTTAGATATCAATTAGTTAAAAAATTTATAAGCAAAACAATAACAAATCATTGTTTGTATAAATAAATTTTAATTTATTGTTAATTTTATAATTCTAAATTTTTTGATCGTAATTTCCTATCTTTCCACTTTTTTGAAGTAGATCATCGATAAAATCAAAAATTTTTTTCTTTCTTTCATCTGAGGTAGGACTTTCAGTGACTACTACTAACGAAGGTTTGTTTGATGAAGCTCTTATTAAACCCCAAGAACCATCTTCAAAAGAAAACCTAACACCATTAACTGTTAATATTTCTTTAATTATTTGTTCATCAATTACGGTTTTATTTTTTTTTATTTCTTTAACTTGTTTAACTAAATCTTCAACTACTTTATATTTTTCTTCGTCTTTACAAAATGGAGCCATAGTAGGTGTTTGATAAGTAATTGGTAAATCATTTATAATTTCACTCATCATTTTATTTTGATTATTTAATAAGTGACAAACATGAATAGCTGAATTAATTCCATCATCATAACCATATCCTAATGGTTGATTAAAAAAGAAATGTCCACTTTTTTCAAAACCAGCCAAAGCTTTTTCAGTGTTAACTTTTCTTTTAATATGAGAATGTCCTGTCTTCCAATAAATAGTTTTACAATTATTTTCTAAAAGAACTTTATCTTTTGAATACAAACCAGTTGATTTAACATCTACTACAAATTTAGAATTTTTATGTATATGTGATAAGTTTCTTGCTATCAATAATCCAATTTTATCAGAAAAGATTTCATTTCCCTTATTGTCAATAACACCCACTCTATCTCCATCACCATCAAAACCAAAACCTATATCTGCACTATTATCTTTTACTGCTTTGCTTATTGCATGGAGCATCTCTAAATCTTCAGGGTTTGGATTGTATTTTGGAAATGTATAATCAAGGTTACAATCTAACTCTACTACCTCACAACCAATACCTCTTAAAATTTCAGGTGCGAATATACCAGCTGTACCGTTTCCACATGCAACAACTGCTTTAATTTTTTTTTTAATTTTATTTTTATTAATTAAATTATCTTTATAAGTTTTTTGAAAATCTTTTATTTTTTTTTCATTTCCTTTTCCTTTAACAAATTTTTTATTTAACGTGATGTCTTTTAGTTCTTTCATTTCTTCTGGTGCATGGGTTAAACCTTTCTTGATACCCATTTTGACTCCAGTCCAACCATTTTCATTATGACTTGCTGTAACCATTGCAACAGCATCGGCTTCTAAATTAAATTGTGCAAAGTAAACAGTAGGAGATAATGATAAACCAATATCTTCAACAAAACATCCGGTTGAAATTAATCCCTTTTTTAAAGCAGCTTTAATTGTCTCACTGTAAGATCTGTAATCATGACCAACAATTATTCTGGGATTATCTTTATTTGTATGTTTTATAATTTGTGTTCCCAAACCTTTACCCAGATTCTCTATTCCTGCCAAATTTATATCTTTTTCATACAACCATCTGGCGTCATATTCTCTAAAACCATAAGGATCTATTTTTATTTCTTCAGACATTTCTATTGTTTCTTATCTTTCTTTAGATTTTTTTGTTGATGTTTTTTTAAAATGTTCTATAAATGTTCTATTGATTTAAAATTTATATAGTATATCAACAATAATAACACACAACATATAGTTGTTTTGTGTTACAGTAAGCAAATTAAATAAGCATTATGAATAAAATTCTATCACAAGCCCTTAAGAAAGCTGTCTTCAACTATAGCCCAGATAACACAGAAATTACTAAAGAGAAAAGACCAGATTTATTTTCATTAAGTAATGATACGGAACTTTTTCAAAATGAAAAAGGAATAATAATTAAGATAGATAGATCAAGAGATGCAAATTTAACAGATTTTGGAAAAGCAACTTTAAAAGACAGATATTTAGGTCACAATGAATCTTTTCAAGATTTATTTGCTCGTGTTGCAAGCACTTATGCAGACGACAATTTACATGCCCAAAGACTTTATAATTATATTAGCAACCTTTGGTTTATGCCAGCAACTCCAGTTCTATCAAATGGTGGAACCAAAAGAGGATTACCTATTTCATGTTTTTTAAATGAAGCCTCTGATAGCTTAGGGGGAATACTCGATCTATGGAGTGAAAATGTTTGGTTAGCTGCAAAGGGTGGTGGAATAGGAAGCTACTGGGGTAACCTTAGATCTATTGGTGAAAAAATTGGTAAAGTTGGAAAAACTTCTGGAATAATTCCATTTATAAAAGTTATGGATTCTTTAACGATGGCAATCAGCCAAGGATCATTAAGAAGAGGATCTGCTGCTTGTTATCTTCCAATAGACCATCCAGAGATTGAAGAATTTATTGAAATGAGAAGACCCACAGGTGGAGATCCAAATAGAAAATCATTAAATCTTCATCATGGAATTCTCATAACAGATGCTTTTATGAGAGCAGTTGAAACAGATGAACAATGGGCTTTAAAAAGTCCAGCTGATGGAACAGTACAACAAACTATTTCCGCAAGAAATTTATGGATAAGATTGTTAACTGCAAGAATTGAAACAGGAGAGCCTTATATAATTTTTATTGACACAGTTAATAGACAAATTCCACAACATCATAAACTTGCAAACTTAACTGTTAAGACTTCTAATTTGTGTAGTGAAATAACTTTACCAACAGGCATAGACAACAATGGAAGAGATCGAACAGCAGTTTGTTGCCTGTCTTCTTTAAACTTAGAAAAATATGATGAGTGGAAAGATGATAAATTTATAATCAGTGATGTTATGAAGTTTTTAGATAATGTATTATCTGATTTTATAAAAAGAGCTCCTGATCAATTTGCTAATGCAAAATATTCTGCTGAAAAAGAAAGAAGTGTTGGATTAGGTGTGATGGGTTTTCACTCTTATTTACAAAAACATAGTATTCCACTAGAATCGGTCATGAGTAAAGTTTGGAATAAAAAAATATTTAAACATATTCAAGAACAAGTTGATCAATCATCTAAAGATTTAGCAGATGAAAGAGGTGCTTGCCCTGATGCTTTTGATTATGGTTTTAATGAAAGATTTTCTAATAAAACCGCTATAGCTCCGACAGCTTCTATTTCTATTATTTGTGGTGGAGCTTCACCCGGAGTAGAACCAGTTGCAGCTAATAGCTACACTCACAAAACTCTTTCAGGTTCTTACAATGTTAGAAATAGATATTTAGTAGAACTATTAGAAAAATATGGTAAAAATACTGAGGAAGTATGGTCTGGTATAACAACTAATCAGGGATCAGTATCTCACCTAGGTTTTTTAACTAATATAGAAAAAGATGTATTTAAAACTGCTTTTGAGTTAGATCAAAAATGGATTATTGAATTAAGTGGAGATAGAACACCCTATATATCTCAAGCGCAATCTGTGAATTTATTTTTGCCAGCAGATGTTCATAAAAGAGAGCTTCATAAAATTCATTTTGAGGCATGGAAAAAAGGATTAAAGAGCCTTTATTATTGCAGATCTAAATCAATTCAACGTGCTGAAAACGTTAATGATTCAAAAGCAACAGACGTTACTGCTAATGTTTATAAATCAAAACAACAAACAAACGAACAGCCAGAATACGAGGATTGCCTATCATGTCAGTAGAAAAAATGAAGTCTGAAATTATTCAGCCCAAAAAAAATAAAATTGCTCAACCACAAAAAATGGGATTATTAGTTGAAAATCCAGTTTACAAACCATTTAGATACCCATGGTGTTATGATGCATGGTTAACTCAACAAAGAATTCACTGGCTACCAGAAGAAGTACCTTTAGGTGACGATGTTAGAGATTGGCAAAAAAATTTAACACAATCGGAGAAAAATTTGTTAACTCAAATTTTTAGATTTTTTACTCAAGCTGATGTTGAAGTTCAAAATTGTTATTTAAGACATTATACGACTGTATTTAAACCAACAGAAGTATTGATGATGATGACTGCTTTCGCTTCAATGGAAACAGTTCATATAGCAGCATACTCACATCTACTTGATACTATCGGAATGCCAGAGTCAGAATATTCAGCTTTCATGAAATATAAAGAGATGAAAGACAAATATGACTATATGCAAAATTTTGATATGAAATCAAAAAAAAATATAGCACTAACAGTAGCTGTATTTAGTGCTTTTACAGAAGGCTTACAACTATTTGCAAGTTTTGCAATCTTACTTAACTTTCCAAGACATAATAAAATGAAGGGTATGGGACAGATTGTTACTTGGTCTGTAAGAGATGAAACGCTTCACTGTAATTCTATGATTAGATTATTTAAAGAGTTCATTCATGAGAATCCAGAAATTTGGACTCCAGAATTAAAAAAAGAACTTTATACAGCTTGTAGAACAATCATAGAGCATGAAGACGCTTTTATTGATTTAGCTTTTGAAATGGGTCCGATGGAAGGACTTACGGCTCAAGATGTTAAACTTTATATAAGATTTATTGCCAATAGAAGACTAACTCAGCTAGGGTTAGAGCCAATTTATAAAGTAGATAAGAATCCACTTACCTGGTTAGATACTATGCTGAATGCTGTCGAGCATATGAACTTTTTTGAAGGTCGTGCAACAGAATATTCTAAGGCATCTACCCAAGGAAATTGGACAGAAGCTTTTAGTTAGCATTTTTAATATAATTAAATAAATGATTATTTCTTCTTGAAAATAAAAATATTACAAAAGAAGATGATCTATTAAATCATTGTGCTATTTCTTTAGGAAAATTTAAATCACCAGATAGAATTCATTTTTTTTATGTATTGCCCAAAGGTTCTTCAGGCAAAATGCAAAGACTTAAAATAAAATATATACTAAAATAATAAATTTAAAATTTATTGAAATCTATCTATGACTTAATTGTATTACTTTTCGATGCTTATTACCTTTATAGCTAGCCAAAGGTCTAATTAATTTATTGGTAGCATGTTGTTCCATAATATGTGCTGACCATCCAATAATTCTTGAAATAACAAAAATTGGTGTAAAGAAATCAGTGTCAAAACCCATTAAGTGATAAGTTGGTCCTGTAGGATAATCAAGATTAGGGTGAATATTTTTTCTTTCGATCATTACTTTTTCAACAATGTCGTAAATCTTGCTAAATTTTTTGTCATCTTTAATTGTAGCAACTTTTTTAAAATATTTTTTCATTGTAGGCACTCTTGAATCCCCTTGTTTATAAACTCTATGCCCAAAGCCCATAACTACATCTTTATTATCAAGAGCTTTATTAATCCATTTAAATGCATTTTCAGGTTTTTTAATTTTTTTCATCATATGCATAACTTCTTCATTAGCTCCACCATGAAGAGGACCTTTTAAACTAGCAATAGCCCCTGTAATAGCTCCATGAATATCTGACAAACTGCTTGTTATAGTTCTTGCAGTAAATGTTGAAACATTAAAACTATGTTCTGCATAAAGTATTAAAGATACATCAAAAGCTTTAACTATTTCTTTGCTAGGAACTTTTCCGAAACACATATGAAAGAAGTTTTCAGAAAAAGACAAATTTTTCTTTGGTGATATTATTTTTTTTCCTTTTCTAGCTCTAAAAAAGGCAGCCAAAGCAATAGGTGTTTTTGAAAATATTCTTATTGCCTTTCTCATGTTAGCTTTTGGATTGTTATTCTTAGTTTCTTTATCTTCTAAGGCCATTAAACTTACAGCAGTTCTTGCTACATCCATGGGGTGAGCCTTTTTAGGCATTTTTCGAATATCACTTAAAATTTCTTTTGAAAGTTTTCTATCTAGTCTTTCTTCTTTAACAAAATTTTTCAACTGTTTTTTGTTTGGAAGCTCCCCATTTAAAACTAAATAAGCGACTTCTTCGAAGTTGCACTTATCACAAAGATCTTGCACTGCATAACCTCTGTAAGTAAGTGAGTTTATGTCAGGCATTACCTGCGATATTGTTGTTTCGTCAACAATAATTCCTAACAATCCTTTTCTAATTTCATCACTCATTATTCATGTCCCTCGGTACTAAAATTATAAATTTTTTCGTCTAAAGAATTATATTTTTCGTATTCAACTAATTCATACAATCTTTTTCTAGTTTGCATTTTATCAATGATATTGTTTTGATGTCCATTAGCATAAATGTCCCGTAAGCCATCTTCGACATTTTTCATAGCTAATCTTTGAGTGGTAACTGGATATATCACAATATTATAACCAAAATTTTCTAGCTCTTTGTAATTGAATAATTTTGATTTTCCAAATTCTGTCATATTAGCTAGCAAATAACATGAAAGTTCTTTTCTAACTTTTTCAAAATCTTTTTCATCGTGGAGAGCTTCGGGGAAAATAATTTCAGCTCCAGCATCAATATATGCCTTACATCTGTCAATCATTTTATCTATACTCTCAACATCTTTCGCATCAGATCTAGCTATAATCTTAAAATTTTCATCTTTTTTTGCCGCAACACATTCTTTAATTTTTTTAACCATTTCATTTGTTGAAATTAATTCTTTATTATCTAGGTGACCACATCTTTTTCGCTGAACTTGATCTTCTAAATGAACAGCAGTAATTCCAAAATCTTCAAATGTTTTAATTGTTTCATCGCAAGATTTAAAACCAGTATCTATATCAACTATAGTCGGCAGACTTGTTACTCTTGATATTAAATAAGATCTCGTGCTTACATCTTGTAGAGTTGTCAAACCTATATCTGGAAAACCTAAGTCATTAGCCATAACTCCACCTGACACATAAACAGCATCATAGCCAATTTCTTCAATTAATTTTGCTGTTAAAGGATTGTATGCCCCAGGAACTCTTAGAATTTTATTTTTTTTTAATTTGCTTACAAAATCAACTCTCTTTTGACTGGGCTCTTTATCTATAAAGTGCACTAAAAAATTCCCTTTTTTTTGTTTTTCTTTATTTGACTTCTTTTTACCTGGATATTCAATTTATTTAAATCACCAGATTTCAAATTTTTTAAATTTTGAACAGTTTTTAAAAATCTCAAGCTTTCTTTCTTATCTAAAATATCATTTGTAAGTGTTAAAAACTTTTGAATATAGTCCTTTCTTTTAAATGGATGATTTCCATAAGGGTGGGCATCTGCCCTATCAAGCTGCTCTACTATTTTGTTGCCACTGTTCATTGTAACAATAACTTTGGCACCAAAAGATTTATTTTTTGGATTAGGGTCGTGATACTTTTTAGTCCATTTTTTGTCTTCATGAGTTACAATTGATCTCCAGATCTTAATAGTGCTTTTTTTATTAGCCCTTTTTTTAGTATAAGAATTAACATGATGCCAGTCAGCATCTTCTAAAGCCACTGCAAAAATATACATAATAGAGTGATCCAAAGTTTCTCTACTTGCTTTTGGATCCATTTTTTGTGGATCATTTGCACCAGTTCCAATTACATAATGCGTATGATGACTTGTGTATAAATCAATTTTTTTAATTTGGTTAAGATTAGATATTTTTTTATTTAATTTTTTTGCAATATCTATAAGTGCTTGGGCTTGGTATTCAGCAGAGTATTCTTTAGTATAAGTTTCTAGAATAGCTTTCTTGCATTCTCCTTTTTTTGGTAAGGGCACATTATACAAAGCTTTTTTTCCATCTAATATTCTTGAAATTATACTATCTTCACCTTCGTAAATTGGGCTAGGAGCTCCTTCACCACGCATCGCTCTGTCGACAGCTTCTATTGCAAGTTTACCTGCATGGGCTGGAGCAAAAGCTTTCCAACTAGAAATTTCTCCTTTTCTAGACTGTCTTGTTGATATTGTTGTATGCAAAGCTTGTTGCACAGCTTGATAGATTGTTTCAGTATTTAATTTTAACATTGTTCCTAGTCCCGCTGCAACACTTGGACCTAAATGTGCTATATGGTCAATTCTATGTTTGTGAAGACAAATACCTTTTACTAAATTTACTTGAATTTCATAAGCTGTAATGATTCCTCTTAAAAGATCTAAACCACTTTTTTTATTTTGTTGAGCAACACTTAAAAGAGGTGGAATGTTATCACCTGGATGACTGTAGTCAGCAGCTAAAAAAGTATCATGAAAATCAAGCTCTCTAACAGCTGTTCCATTTGACCATGCAGCCCACTCACAATCAAATTTTAGCTTTGAGTTTATACCAAATAAAGTTGCACCATTTTTTTTAGGATGTTTTAAAGCCATCTCTCTTGAAGAAATAACTGCTCTTCTATTAAGTGAAGCTATAGCAACTGAGGCATTATCAATTATTCTATTAATAACCATTTCAATTGCATCTTTATCTAACTTAGCATTATCTGATGCAATTTCTGCAATTTTCCAAGCTAACTGATTTTTTTTAGGTAGGTGAATACTGGAAGGGTAAACTTTTACTTTATGTGAAATCAAAACATCTCCTTAATTTTTAAGAGTTTAGTAATAATAACAAAAAAAATTAAATCAATCTTTTAAATAAGTAGAAACGATTTTTTCAACTCCAATGAAGTCTTTTATTAAATGATCGTGGTAAATTTCATTAGTATTTTTTTCCGTATAGCCATTTTCTAATAAAATTATAGGTATAGATGCCGCTTTAGCAGCATTTGCATCATTTTCACTATCACCAATCATTAATGATTTTTTTAAATCACCACTAAGAATTTCTATTATACTTGTAAGATGTCTAGGGTCTGGCTTGCAATAATCAAAAGTATTAGATCCAGCAACATATTCAAAGTAATCATAAATTTCTATTTTTTTTAAAAGATCAATAGCAAGATGTTCTTGTTTATTAGTGCATACGGCCATTGAAATATTTTTTTCTTTGCACCATTTTAAAAATTCTTTAGCACCGTTAATAAGAGTACTTTCTTTAATTATATTTTTTCCATAAAAATTAACAAAGTCTTTAGACATTTTATCTTTTATTTTTTTATCATCCACACTGTGAAATTCTTTTTTTGCCTGACCCCAGATTGATCTTCCAATTAATGCACTAGCACCTTGACCAACTAAGCCTCTTATCTCTTCTGTTGATTTAGTAGGGTAGCCATATTTTTTCATTACATGGTTATGAGCATTCATCAAATCTGGCGCTGTATCAACTAATGTTCCATCTAGATCAAATAAAATTGTATATTTTTGAGTCATTTATAAAGTATTTTTAAGAAACAATTTGTGAATTAAGATAACTTTATACTTACTATAAAGATTTTTCTATATGAAACAAATAAATTCACAAAAAATTCAAAACCAACTTAGAAATAAATTTATAAAATCTGGTGTTAAAATGATTGGCCCAGAAACAATTTTTTTTTCAGAAGATACTAAGATTGGAAAGAATGTTATTATTGAACCCTATGTTGTTATTGGGCCTAAGGTTAAAATAGGTAATAACGTTAAGATCAATTCATTTTGTCATATAGAAAATTGTGAGATTGAAAGTAAAGTTGATATAGGACCTTATGCAAGAATTAGGCCTGGTACAGTTTTAAAAGAAGGTTCTAGAGTTGGCAATTTTGTAGAAATTAAAAAAAGCATTATAGGAAAAAAATCAAAAGTGAATCATTTGTCTTATATTGGAGATAGTGATCTTGGGAGATCAGTTAATATAGGTGCTGGCACAATAACTTGTAATTATGATGGCGTTAAAAAAAGCAAAACTAAAATTAAGAATAATGTTTTTATAGGATCAAATTCATCTTTAGTAGCTCCAGTTACAATAAATGAAAATAGTTTAGTAGGAGCGGGCTCGGTAATAACTAAAAATGTTAAAAAAAAATCTTTAGCATTAACAAGATCTTTACAAACTGAAATCCAAAATTACAAAAGAAAAAAAAGATAAATTATGTGTGGAATTATAGGAATTACTAGTAATAAACCAGTTTCTTCAACTATAATTAATTCTTTAAGAAAATTAGAATATAGAGGTTATGATTCAGCTGGTATAGCAACTTTGTCTGATGGATTTATCAATGAAGTAAAGTCTGAAGGTAGAGTTGATAGGTTAGAAAAAAATTTAGCTATCAAAAAAATGATCGGCTCTGTAGGAATTGGCCATGTTAGATGGGCAACACATGGTATACCCAATACTATAAATGCACATCCTCATTCATCAGAAACAGTTTCTGTTGTTCATAATGGAATTATAGAAAATTCAACTATTCTTAAAAAATACTTAATTAGCAAAGGTCATAAATTTAAATCACAAACAGATACTGAAGTAATTGTACATTTAATTACTGAATACTTAAAAGAAAATGATTTGCAAAATTCAATATTGAAAGTGCTTAAACAGCTTCAAGGAAGTTTTGCTTTAGGTATAATTTTTAAAGATCACCCAGATTTAATTGTTGGTGCAAGAAGAGGCTCACCACTTGCAGTTGGCTATGGACCTAATGAAAATTATTTAGGATCAGATTCATATGCATTAAAGTCAATGACAAACAAGATATCATATTTAAATGATGGAGAATTTTGTGTTATTAAAAAAAATCAAGTAGAGTTTTTTGATGAAACTGGAAACAAAGTAAATAAAAAAGTTTTAGAGCTGTCTTCAAAAGAAGAAAATTATGATAAAGGTGACTTTAAACATTTTATGGCCAAAGAAATTGAAGAACAACCCATAACTCTAAAAAATTGTGTTAAAGAATATATTGATAATATTAACAATGATATCAATATTTACAATTTTCCATGGAAATTAGACGAAATTAATTCTGTAACACTTATAGGCTGTGGAACAGCTTATAATTCTTGTTTAACAGCAAAATATTGGTTTGAAGAACTAACAACTTTAGATGTAAGTGTTGATGTAGCATCAGAGTTTAGATATCGAAAAAATAGATTTAAAAAAGATACTTTATATATCTTTGTTTCACAGTCTGGAGAAACGGCTGATACTTATGCTGCTTTAGATTTATGTAATAAGAATAAAATGAAAACTGCATGTATTGTTAATGTAATTGAAAGTTCCATTGCAAGGGACTCAAATTTTATTTTACCAATTCACTGTGGACTTGAAATAGGAGTTGCATCAACAAAGGCCTTTCTTGGACAATTGTTTGTACTATATATAATGGCATTAAAACTATCCTTTTTAAAAAAAGATATAACAAAGGATAGGTATATTCAAAAAATTAAAGATCTAAAACAACTCCCCAAACTTGTCGAGGAAACATTATTAAGTGAAAATAAAATTCAATCTGCTGCAAATACATTTGCTGAAGCAAAAGGTTCAATGTTTCTTGGTAGAGGCATGTCATATCCAATTGCTTTAGAAGGCGCTTTAAAACTTAAAGAACTTTCTTATACTCATGCTGAAGGGTATCCAGCAGGAGAGATGAAACATGGTCCTTTAGCTCTAATAGAAAATGGAATGCCCGTTGTTGTTTTAGCTCCAAGAGATAATTATTATTCAAAAATAATTTCTAATATGCAGGAAGTAATAGCTAGAGGTGCTAAGGTTTTATTAATTACTAATAAAAGTAAAGAAGAAGTTATTTCTGAAAATATTTGGGAAACCATTGAAGTGGAAAATATTAATGATGATCTGCTTCCATTTTTATTAACGATCCCTATGCAAAAATTAGCTTACTACACAGCTTTAAAAAAAGGGCATGACATAGATAAGCCAAGAAATTTGGCTAAATCTGTTACTGTTGAATAATTACCAAACTCTGGTAAAACACTTTTAAGTTGAATATGAAAAATTGGAAAATAAATAGTTGGAAAAATTATCCTGTTAAACACATCCCAGAATATCCGGATAAGAAAGAATTGGACTTTGTTCTTGGAAAAATTAAAAATTTTCCACCATTAGTTTTTGCTGGTGAAACCAGACATCTAAAAGATCAATTGGCTGATGTAGTAGATGGAAAAGCTTTTTTACTTCAAGGTGGAGATTGTGCGGAGAGTTTTGCAGAGTTTCATCCTGATAATATTAGAGATACTTTTAAACTAATCCTACAAATGTCTTTAGTATTAACTTATTCAGCTTCTTTACCCGTAATTAAACTAGGAAGAATAGCAGGACAATTTTCTAAACCAAGAAGTGCACCAACTGAAAAACAAGGTAATATAGAACTTCCTAGTTATTTGGGTGATAATATTAATGGGATAGAATTTAATGAAAAATCAAGAATTCCTGACCCTAAAAGATTATTTAAAGCTTATTCACAATCAGCATCAACTCTTAATCTTATAAGAGCTTTTTCTCATGGAGGTTTTGCTGATTTAAAAATGGTTCATACATGGAATTTAGGTTTTATTAAAAAAAGCCCTGAAGCTAAAAAGTTTAAAGTACTTGAAGATAAAATTGCAGATGCATTAGCTTTTATGGAAGCATGTGGAATTAATTCTGATTTTAACAGAAGATTAAAAACAGTAAATTTTTGGACTTCTCACGAGGCATTATTATTACCATTTGAACAATCAATGACAAGAGTAGATTCTACGACTGGTGAATATCATGATACATCTGCACATTTTGTTTGGATAGGTGATAGAACGAGACAATTAGATGGTGGTCATGTTGAATTTTGTAGAGGAATTAAGAATCCAGTAGGCATTAAATGTGGACCAACACTAAAACCAGAAAATTTAATTAACTTGTGCAACAAGATTAACCCACAAAATGAAAAAGGTAAAATCACTTTAATTTCTAGATTTGGGCACGATAATGTGAATAAATTTTTACCTAAATTAATTAGAGTAATTAAAAAAGAAGGGCTAAATGTAATTTGGTCATGTGATCCAATGCATGGTAATACAATAAAATCTACATCAGGATATAAAACTCGTCCTTTTAATAATGTTGTTAAAGAAGTAAAAAATGTTTTTGCTTGTCACCAAAGCGAAGGAAGTTATGCAGGTGGTTTACACATAGAAATGACAGGACAAAATGTTACTGAATGTACAGGAGGAGCACAAAAAATATCAGATCAAGATTTATCTCATAGATACCATACACACTGTGATCCAAGACTTAATGCTAATCAAGCATTAGAGCTAGCATTTTTGATTTCAGATGAAATTAAAAAAAATGCCACATATTCAAAAAATAATATTAAAGCGGCATCTTAAACGATTGTATTAAATACAATTTCGTTTAAATTTTACAATTATGAAACCTTCAGAAAAAGCAATATTTATAAGCAATTGGATAAAAGATTATGTTGAAGTGATGCCAAGCAAAGCACAATCTTTGGTTATAGGTATTTCCGGTGGAATCGACTCTTCGGTTTCAAGTACTTTAAGTGCAATGACTGGCTTAAAAACAATTGTACTGTCAATGCCGATTAAACAAAATTCTTTACAACACGATTTAAGTATTAAACATCAATCTTGGTTAGTTAAAAATTTTAAAAATGTTGAAGCACATACAATAAATTTAGATAAATTGTTTGAAACTTTTGTAACGAGTTTATCAAGTTTTGAAAATGATCTTGGTATGGCTAATTCTAGAGCAAGACTTCGAATGACAACTCTTTACCAAGTTGCAGCAGTAAATAAAGGTATTGTAGTTGGAACTGGCAATAAAGTTGAAGATTTCGGAGTTGGTTTTTACACTAAGTATGGTGATGGTGGAGTTGATATATCTCCAATAGCTGACTGCAATAAATCAGAAGTTTGGGAGCTGGGTAAAGAGCTAAAAATACTTAAAGAAATTATAGATGTTCCGCCAACTGATGGGTTATGGGATGATGGAAGAACTGACGAAGAACAACTAGGATTAAAATATGCAGAATTGGAAGAAGCAATGAACAATCCTAACTCTCCAAATCGCGAAAAATATGAAAAAATAAGAAAATTAAATTTGCATAAAATGGAGCCTATTCCAGTATGCAAGATTCCAAAGTAATCAAATAGATTCACAAATCTATAATTAAAGTATATTTCTAGAACAATGAATAAAGATATTTTTTTAACAAATAATTTAAGCAATAAAAAAGAAAAATTTATTCCTATAGATCAAAAAAAAATTGGCATGTATGTTTGTGGCCCAACAGTTTATGATGATCCACATATTGGTAATGCTAGACCTTTAGTGATTTTTGATATTTTATTTAAAGTTTTAAAATGTAAATATGGAAAGCAATCCGTTAATTATATAAGAAATATTACTGATGTTGATGATAAGATTATAAAATCATCACAAGAAAAAGATATTTTAATTTCCGATTTAACAAAAAAAATTATTAAAAATTTTACAGAAGACTGTAATTTTTTAAATTGCGAAGTGCCAACTGAACAACCAAGGGCTACCGATCATATTGATTTAATGATCAAAATGATTTCTAAACTTATTAATAAAGATTTTGCATACGAAAGTAATAGCCATGTTTATTTCGAGGTAAATAAATTTAAAGACTATGGAAAATTATCTAATAAAAAATTAGAAGATTTAATTGCTGGTTCAAGAGTTGAAGTTTCTAAAAATAAAAAAAATCCTGCAGACTTTGTTTTATGGAAACCCTCAAATAATAAGGAGCCCTTTTGGGACTCACCTTGGGGCAATGGTAGACCTGGATGGCATTTAGAATGTTCCGCAATGTCAAAAAAATTTTTAGGAGATCAATTTGACATACATGGTGGTGGCATAGATTTACTTTTTCCTCATCATGAAAATGAAATAGCCCAATCTAGATGTGCTAATGATAATAAAGTTTTTGCTAATTATTGGGTACATAACGCTTTTATTACTATGTCCAATGAAAAAATGGCAAAATCTCAAGGTAATATTTTAAAAATAAAAGATTTTAGGAATAAAGTAAATGGACAAGTTTTAAGGTTTGCTCTTATGAGTGCTCATTATAAGCAGCCATTAGATTGGAATGATAAACTTTTAGAAGACTGTCAAAATACTATTGAAAAATGGTATGATGTTTATTTATCTTTAAAAAAACCATCAAAAATTCCTGATGAAATACTTTTACCTTTATATGATGATTTAAATACCCCTGGTTATATTGCTAATCTCCATAAACTTTTTGATAAAGCGAACAAAGGTGAGGATAAAGATAAAAAAATATTCATTTCTGCTTGTAATTTTATTGGAATTCTTAATCAGACAAAAAATGATTGGTTAAATTTTAAAAAAAAAAATTCTTTAATCTCTGAAAAAGAAATCCTTAAAAAAATAGAATCAAGAAATAAAGCTAGAGAAAACAAGGATTATAAAGAAGCTGATAAAATTAGAGATGAACTTTTAGATAAAGGAGTTTTAATAGAGGATAAAGATGGTAAAACATCATGGAAAATTAAATGAGCAAAGAAAGACTATATATATTTGATACCACTCTAAGAGATGGAGAACAAACACAAGGTGTAGATTTTTCTTTAGATGATAAAGAAAAAATAGCAGCTGCTTTAGATAATTTAGGTGTAGATTATATTGAGGGTGGATGGCCAGGAGCAAACCCAACAGATACTGAATTTTTTCAAAAAAAACATACTTTTAAAAATGCAAAATTAACTTCTTTTGGAATGACAAAAAAAACTGGTCGAAGTGCAGATAATGATCCAGGTTTATCAGCTCTTATGAACTCTAATACTAGTTCAGTTTGCTTAGTGGGTAAATCATGGGATTTTCATGTAGATGTTGCTTTAGGAATTTCAAATGATGAAAATTTAGAAAATATTATTGAAAGTGCAAAACATTTTATTAAAGAAAAAAAAGAATTTATGCTTGATGCCGAGCATTTTTTTGATGGATATAAAGCTAATTCAAAATATGCAATAGCTTGTCTAAAAGCAGCCTTTGATCAAGGAGCAAGATGGATAGTTTTATGTGATACAAATGGAGGAACATTGCCACATGAAATATCGTATATTGTTACTGATGTTTTAAAACATATTCCTGGAAAAAATTTAGGAATTCATGCGCATAATGATACTGGAAATGCTGTAGCAAACTCTTTAACAGCAGTTTTAGCTGGCGTAAGACAAGTACAGGGAACAATTAATGGACTTGGTGAGAGATGTGGAAATGCAAATTTAATGTCATTAATCCCAACTTTTTTTTTAAAGAAAGATTTTTTTTCTAAATTTGAAATAAACATAAAACCTAATAACATCAAAAATTTAACACAATGTTCGAGACTTTTAGATGAAATTTTAAATAGAAAACCAAACAAACATTTACCTTATGTAGGTGCTGCAGCATTTTCTCATAAAGGAGGATTGCATGTATCAGCTGTTCAAAAGAACCCAAAAACATACGAGCATGTAGACCCAAAAGAAGTAGGTAACACAAGAAATATTGTAGTTTCTGATCAAGCAGGAAAATCAAATATCATTTCAAGATTAAAAACTATTGGTATAGATATTAAAGAAAATGACCCCAAAATTAAAAAACTCTTAGACGAAGTAAAAGACAGAGAATTCATTGGCTATAGTTACGATGGTGCAGATGCTTCATTTGAATTATTAGCAAGAAGAATAATTGGTGAGATACCAAGATATATTTTAATTAAAGAATACGATGTATCAGTTAAAAAAAGTTCATCAGGAAAAATTATTTCTACAGCAAAGGCACAATTAGAAGTTGATGGTGAAAAAATTATCTGTGAAGGTGAAGGTAACGGTCCTGTTAATGCGCTAGATAATGCTATTAGGTATAATGTCGATCGTTTAGCCAAATACTCTAAATATTTAAAAGATCTTAAATTGGTTGATTACAAAGTTAGAATTTTAAATACTGGAACAGAAGCTGTAACTCGAGTTTCTATAGAAAGCACAGACTCTAAAGGAAAAAATTGGTTTACTATTGGAGTTTCAACAAATATTATTGATGCTTCATTTAAAGCCTTGGTTGATAGTTTAGATTACAAACTATTCAAAGATAAAGCTCCAGCTAGTCGTTAATGTCATTTAATAATATTTCGTTTATTTTACATCAACCCCAGTTATCTGAAAATATAGGCGCCTGTGCAAGAGCTATAAAAAACTTTAATTTTAAGAAATTGATTATTGTTAATCCAAAACCCATTTTTCCTAATGATAAAATCTTAGCAACTTCAGTTGGTGCTAAAGATATAATTAAGAATAGTAAAGTTCATGAAACATTAGAATCTGCTGTTAAAAAAGTTGACTATGTAATAGCTACTACTTCAAGGTTTAGAAATAAAAACATTAAACACATAAAACTAAATGATTTAAATAAAATTAATTTTAATAAAAAAGTTGCTTTTTTATTTGGATCTGAAGCTTCTGGGTTGTCAAATAAAGAAGTAAGTTATGCAAATTATACACTACAAATACCAACAAACCCCGATTTTAAATCTTTAAATTTGTCTCATAGCGTTATTATAATAGCTCAAGTCTTTGCTAGTTTGATTAAATTAAATGTTTCAAAGTTTTCTAAATCAAAAAAAGTTCTATCAGCTAGTAAAAAAGACATTCAAGCAGTTGCTAATTTGTGTATTAAAAAACTTGATGAAAAAAATTTTTTTAAACCACTAGAAAAGAAACCCATTATGCTAGAAAATTTAAGAAGTATTTTTTATAGAATGGAATTATCTGAAAAAGAAACTCGCATTTTATCAAGTGTATTTGCTAGTTTGGCTAAAAAAGGTTGATTGACAAAGTTATGAGTAAGTTTATAAACCCTCCTATTAAATGACAAAAAGAGTTAATTCTAAACATAAAATTGACAGAAGGTTAAAAGTGAACTTATGGGGTAGACCTAAGAGTCCATTTAATACTAGAGCTTATGGACCAGGGCAACATGGTCAATCTAGACAAGGAAAACCATCAGATTTTGGAATTCAATTACAAGCTAAGCAAAAATTAAAAGGCTATTACGGAAATATTAATGAAAGACAATTTAGAAATATTTATAAAAAAGCAGCAATGTTAAAAGGTGATACTGGTGAAAATTTAATTGGATTACTTGAGAAAAGACTTGATGCTGTAGTGTATAGAGCTAAATTTTCAACCACTATCTTTTCTGCAAGACAACTAATTAATCATGGTCACGTAAGAGTTAATGGTAAAAAAGTTAATATTGGAAGTTACGTAGTTAAAGAAGATGATATGATTGAAATTAGAGATAAATCTAAACAGTTAGCATTTATTGATATTGCTTTAGCAAACAAAGAAAGAGAAACTCCTGAATATATTCAATTAGACGAAAAAAATAAAAAAGTAAAATTTGTTAGAACTCCAAAATTTGAAGAAGTTCCTTATCCAGTTGTTATGGAGCCTAATCTTGTAATTGAATATTATTCTAGATAGTAAATATTTATTTTTTAAAACTTATTTCTTTATCTTTTAAAAATTTTTTAAGTTCGCCATTTTCGTACATTTCTTTAACAATATCACAACCACCAACAAATTCTTTTTTTATATAAAGTTGAGGTATAGTAGGCCAGTCACTAAATTCTTTTATTCCTTCTCTTAAAGATTGATTTTCTAGTACATTCACTCCTTTAAAATTAACTTCTAAAATTTTTAACATATTTGATACAGCCATTGAAAATCCACATTGTGGAGCATCAGAAGTTCCCTTCATAAATAAACAAACCTCACTGTTTGTAATTTCATTATTAATTAAATCTTTAGTTTGTTGATCCATAATTACTCCTTTGTTTTGATTGCTAAAGCATGTAGCTCATTACCCATTTTACCTTTAAGGGAATTATAAACCATTTTATGTTGTTCAATTTTACTTTTTCCAGAAAATTCTTTTGATGTTACTGTAGCAGAATAATGGTTACCATCACCAGCTAAGTCTTCAATTTTAACTATAGCGTCAGGCAATCCTTCTTTAATATGCTTTTCTATGTCTTTTAAATCCATTGTCATTATTTACTCATATAATTACTTAACCAAATTGTATGAGATTTTGTTAATTGGTCAATTGTTACTTTTGACTTATCATCAATAATTAGCTCTTTTTCATTTACCATCCCAAGATTATCATAATGTACTGAATTTTTTTCAAGAATTTCGGTGACATTTTTAAAGTTATCTTTTTCAATCTCTATTATATATCTGCCTTGATCTTCACCATAAAGGTATTCAAATTGGTTTATTAAATAATTAGGTTTTTTAAGAGTTGCTCCTTTTTTTCCTTTAATACACATTTTAGAAAGTGCAGTAATAATACCACCTAATGAGACATCATGAGCAGACTTGATTAATTTTTTATCGATAAGTTTTAATATTGTTTCACCATTATTTTTCTCATTAAATAAATTAATTTCAGGAGGAGGACCATTTTTTTCATTTAAAATATCTCTAGCAAATAAACTTTGATCTAAATGTCCTTCGGTTTTTCCAACAACAATTAAGATATTGTCAGTTTGTTTAAGATCCATAGTGACCATATTCTTATAATTTTTTATTAACCCAACCCCACCAATTACTGGTGTAGGTTTAATACCGATATTTTTTGTTTGATTGTAAAAAGATACATTTCCAGAAATAACTGGAAAATCTAAATATTTACTGGCTTCACCTAAACCTTGAACACATTCTACAAACTCACCCATATTATCTTCATTCTCAGGACTTCCAAAGTTTAGGCAATTAGTAATAGCCATTGGTTTTGCCCCAACAGCAATTAAGTTTCTCCAACTTTCACATACAATCTGTTTTCCACCACTTAATGGATGTGCCCAACAATATATGGCAGATGAGTCAACAGATGCAGCGACCGCTTTATTGGTACCATGAATCCTAACAATACCTGAGTCACCGCCAGGTTTTTGAATGGTGTCACCCATAACAGTGTGATCATATTGTTCCCAAATCCATTCTTTGCTACATATATTAGGATTAGATAAAACTTTATTTAAAACACTGATAATTTTTAAGTTTTTAAATTGTTCTTTTTTAAATTTTATTTTTTTTGGCAATTTTGCTTTTTTCCATTTACGATCATACATAGGGGAATTTTCAACTAATATATCTACAGGTATATTTGCAACTCTTTCTTCATCAAAAAATAGTTCAATTTTTCTGCTATCAGTAGTTTTGCCAATTATAGCAAAATCTAAATTCCATTTATCAAATATTTTTTTTGCCAAATCTTCTTTTCCATTTTCTAATACTATCAACATTCTTTCTTGACTTTCAGAAAGCATAATTTCATAAGGAGTCATTTTTCTTTCCCTACAGGGAACTTTATTTAGATTAATTTCAATACCCAGTTTACCTTTCGATGCCATTTCAATACTAGATGATGTTAGTCCAGCAGCACCCATATCTTGAATTGCGATTATAGAGTCTCCAGCCATTAATTCTAAGCAAGCTTCTAGTAAAAGTTTTTCTGTAAAAGGATCACCAACTTGCACCGTGGGTTTTTTTTCTTCAATTTTTTCATCAAATACTGCTGAAGCCATACTTGCACCGTGAATTCCATCTCTCCCTGTTTTAGAACCAACATAAATAACAGTTTTTCCTAAACCAGCAGCTTTAGAATAAAAAATTTTATTCTTTTTAACCAATCCTAAAGTCATAGCATTTACTAGAATATTATTATTGTAAGACTCATCAAAATTTGTCTGACCCGCAATAGTTGGAACACCCATACAGTTTCCATATCCACCTATTCCGTGAACAACACCTCTAAGTAAGTTTTTTGTTTTCTTATGTTGAGTGGAGCCAAAGTGAATTGAATTAAGATTTGCAATAGGTCTAGCACCCATAGTAAAAACATCTCTCATAATTCCACCCACACCTGTAGCTGCACCTTGATAGGGTTCAATAAATGAAGGGTGATTATGACTTTCTATTTTAAAAACAATAGCATCATCATCTCCAATATCAATAATACCAGCATTTTCTCCTGGTCCTTGAATTACATTTTTTCCTTTAGTGGGTAAATTTTTAAGATGAAGTCTGGATGATTTATATGAGCAATGTTCATTCCACATTGCAGAAAAAATTCCAAGTTCAGTAATATTTGGAATTCTTTTTAATAGTGTGCAAATTTTTTTATATTCGTCTTTTTTTAAACCATGATCTATTGCTACTTGTTCATTAACTAGCATTATTTCAAATTTTGAATTAAGTTTTCAAAAAAAAATGAACCATCATTACCTGAAAGTGCTGGATCAATCATTCGTTCAGGGTGAGGCATCATCCCCAATACATTTTTTTCTTTATTAAATACTCCAGCTATACTTTTAATTGATCCATTGGGATTAGTGTCTTCATCAATTTTTCCATTTATATCTGAATAATGTAGAGCTATTTGATTGTTTTCATTAATTTCTTTAATTTGTTCTTTTGAGCAAAAATAATTACCTTCATTATGTGCAATATGCAGTTCTAGAGTGTCTTTTTTAATATTTTTGAAATAAGAATTATCTTTATCATTAATTTTCACAAAAACATTTTTACAAATAAATTCTAAATATTTGTTTCTTAATAAGGCTCCAGGAAGTAATCCAGTTTCTACTAAAATTTGAAATCCATTACAGACACCCATAACTTTACCACCTGATTTTGCAAAATTAATTACTGATTGCATAATCTTTGATTTTGAAGCCATACTCCCACATCTAAGATAATCACCATAAGAAAAGCCTCCAGGTAAAACTACTAAATCACTTTTAGGAAGCTCAGCATCATTGTGCCAGACCATTTTATTTTTAAAACCAAATTTTTTTAAAGCAACATCCATATCTCTGTCACAATTAGATCCTGGAAAAATTATTACAGATGAGTTCATTATTTATTATTGTGACTCAATAATTTTATAATCTTCAATTACTAGATTAGCTAAAAGTTTTTTACACATATTTTCAGTTTTTTCTTCAGCTTTTTTCTTGTCATTTTCTTTTATGTCAATTTCAAAGTATTTACCTTGTCTTACTTCATTAATATTATTAAATCCCATACCATCCAAAGTTTGATAAATAACTTTACCTTGAGGGTCTAGAACATTCTTTTTAAGAGTTATAATTACTGAAATTTTCATATTATTTTCTTTTTTTAATTGTTGTTAATTTTGTAACATTAACAGCGCTTACATTTGATTGTTCATGAAGAATTCCCAATCTTTTTGCAACTTCTGTGTATGCAGGTATTAGGTCGCCTAAGTTTTTTCTAAATCTATCTTTATCTAGTTTTTGGTCAGTAATTGAATCCCATAATCTACATGTGTCAGGGCTAATTTCATCCGCTAGGATTACTTCAGATTTTCCATTTGCCTTAAGTCTTCCAAATTCAAGTTTAAAGTCAACAAGCTTTATGCCAACTCCTCTAAACATACCTATCATAAAATCATTAATCCTTAAGATCATCTTTTTTACCTTTTCTATTTCTTTTTTAGTTGCCCAATCAAAAGCCAAAATATGTTCTTCAGCAATTAATGGATCACCTAATTTATCATCCTTTAAACAGAATTCTAATAGTGGATGTTTTAAAACCGTTCCATCTTCAATACCTAATCTTTTTGTTATAGAGCCTGTTGCAATATTTCTAATAATAAATTCAATTGGAATTATTTCTACAAATTTAATTATTTGTTCTCGCATATTTAATCTTTTAACTAAATGATTTTTGATACCAATTTGACTCAAGTTAGTAAGTATGTGTTCAGAGATTCTATTATTTAGAACACCTTTACCTTCAATGGTAGATTTTTTTAAATTGTTAAAAGCTGTAGCGTCATCTTTAAAATACTGAATAACTAAATTTTTATCAGATGTAGCATAAATAATCTTTGCTTTACCTTCGTATAATTTTTTCCCTTTTTTCATTATTTAAATACTCTCCTAAAAATTAAATTTATATTTTTAAAATGTGACGAGTAATTAAATATAGCTTTTAGTTTTTTTTGAGAAATTTTATCCATAATAGATTTATCTTTTGATATTACATTAAACAAATCTAAATTTTCAGAAAAACACCTTTTTGCATAGCTTTGTACAATTTTGTAGGATTGTTCTCTACTTAGTCCTGATTTTGTTAATTCAAGCATAATTTCTTGAGAAAAAATTAAACCTTTTGTTAGATTCAAATTTTCAATCATTTTTTTGGGATAAATAATCATTTTATCCAATATGTTTTCTAGTCGAACTAAAGCAAAATCTAGAGTTATATTTGCATCAGGTCCAATATTCCTCTCAACACTTGAATGCGAAATATCTCTTTCATGCCAAAGGGCAATATTTTCTAGTGCAGGTATTACAGCGCTTCTAACCATTCTTGCTAAACCTGTTAAATTTTCACTTAATATAGGATTTTTTTTGTGTGGCATTGCAGACGATCCTTTTTGATTTTTAGAAAAATATTCTTGAAGTTCATAAACTTCTGTTCTCTGAAGATGTCTAATTTCTATTGCAGCTCTCTCAACAGATCCTGCAATAATAGCAAGTATTGAAAAATAAAATGCATGTCTATCTCGTGGTATTACTTGTGTTGAAATTGGCTCAACTTTTAAACCCAGTTTTTTTGCTACATGTTTTTCAACATTAGGGTTAATGTTTGCAAAAGTTCCTACAGCGCCCGATATAGCGCAAGTTGATATTTCTTCAATTGCATAAACTAGTCGCTTTTTATTTCTTTTAAATTCCTCATAAAACGAAGCAAGTTTTAATCCAAAAGTTATAGGCTCAGCATGGATTCCATGACTTCTACCAATGCATGGTGTGTATTTATATTTTTTTGCCTGTTTTTTTAAAACTTTTAAAATTTTATCAATATCATTTAATAATATTTTTCCTGACTGAACTAATTGTATATTTAAACTAGTATCTAATACATCTGAGGAAGTCATACCTTGATGAAGATATCTTGCTTTTATTCCTGCTTTTTCAGTAACAGAGGTTAAAAATGCTATTACATCATGTTTAACTTTAGATTCTATTTGATGAATTCTTTTAACGTTAATCTTTGCTTTTTTTTTAACTACAGATGAGACACCTTTTGGAATCTGACCAAGCTTTTCCATTGCTTCTGCAGCAGCAATTTCAACATCTAGCCAAATTTTGTATTTATTTTCTTCTGACCAAATGTCTCTAAGTTCTTTTCTAGAATATCTTTCAATCATTAATTATAAGTAAGGGGGCTTAGCATAACCTTTAACAGATTCTGTAAAGATTTCATAACCATTTTCAGTAATTCCTAATGTATGTTCAAATTGTGCAGATAAAGATTTGTCTTTCGTAACAGCCGTCCATCCATCATTTAACATTTTTATATCCCATTTGCCTGCATTTATCATTGGTTCAATTGTAAAAGTCATTCCTGGTTTAAGTTCCATGCCACTATCTTTTCTTCCATAATGTAAAACATTTGGTGGTTCATGGAATGTTGTGCTTATTCCATGACCACAAAAATCTCTTACAACAGAAAATCCTTTTTTTTCTATAAAAGATTGTATTTCATATCCAATGTCTCCTAGCTTTAAACCGGGCTTTAATATTTTTATAGATTTCATCATAGATTCGTAAGTTGCATCAATTAAATTATTAACCTTCACTGAAGTTTCCCCTAGACAAAACATTCTACTGGTATCACCATAGTGTTCATCAACTACAGCAGTTACATCAACATTGATTGTGTCACCTTCACTTAAAACTCTATCTGAAGGTATACCATGACAAACAACATGGTTTAATGAAGTGCATAATGATTTTTTAAATCCTCTATAATAGAGTGGGGCAGAGTAGCCACCATGGTCTCTTATGAATTCATATCCTAGTTTATCTACATAATCAGTCGTAATTCCTGGTTTAATATTTTCAGTGAGCATGTCCAACGTTCTTGCCGCTAAGTTACCGGCAACTCTCATCTTTTCAAATTTTTCCAAATAACTATTCATCAATAATTTTTATTTTTTTTTCTATTTTAATTTCTTTTGAATTTATTTTGCAACGATAGGCTAAAAAGTTAACACCAGCTTTTTTTGCTAGCAAATAATTATTATAATATTCCCTATCAATATCTTTTGCTATTTTAAAATTCTTCACTCTCTCTATCTGAATTAAGAATAATATATAGGTTTTATACCCTTTTTTTATGGCATCAATAAGAGTTTTTAAATGTTTAGAACCCCTAGATGTAATGGCATCAGGAAATTCTGCAATTTTTTCATCTCTAAACAGGGTAACATTTTTAACTTCTACAAATATCTTTTTTTTATTTTTTTTAATTAAAAAATCAAATCTAGTTTCTTTATTAAAAAAAACCTCAGGTTTTATACTGTCGTTATCTTTTAATTCATCAATAAGATTATTAGATAATCCATGATAAGCAATTTTATTCGCAAAATGAGTATTAACACCAACTAAGTTTTTTTTAACCTTAATAATTTCTAAAGTGTATTTTAATTTTCTTTTTGGATCATTATTTTTTGATAAGAATACCTTATTACCTACATCTAAAAGACCTTTCATTGATCCAGTGTTTGGACAATGAGCTATTACTACTTTTTTACTAAGTTTAATATCAGTAAAAAACCTTTTATATCTTTTGATTAATTTGCCTTTTATTAAAGTCTTGTTAAATTCCATACTTAAATTATATATTTAAAAATGACTAAAAACATAAAAGTAAATGCCGCAATATTAATTATTGGAAATGAAATTTTATCAGGAAGAACTCAAGATACAAATACTAGCACCATTGCTTTATGGTTAAATTCTATTGGCGTTCAAGTTCAAGAGGTACGAGTAATACCTGATATTGAGAAAACAATTATCGATACTGTCAATATGCTAAGAAAAGCTAATGATTATGTTTTTACAACTGGTGGTATAGGCCCAACACATGACGATATAACAGCAGAATCAATTTCAAAGACATTTGATTTAAATTATGAAATTCATAAAGAAGCATATAAGATTTTAGAGGCATATTATAAGCCTGGAGAATTTAATGAAGGCAGACAAACAATGGCTTGGATGCCTAAGGATGCTAAATTGATTTTAAATCCTACTAGTGGCGCACCTGGGTTTAGTATTGAAAATGTTTTCTGTTTGCCAGGAGTGCCATCAATATTAAAATCAATGTTAGGTGGTTTAAAAAATGAGATAGTTGGTGGTAAACCAATCTTAAGTCATACTATCAGTTTAAGAACAGTTGAAAGTGAAATTGCTAGCTCATTAACACTGGTTCAGAATAATAATAAAGAAGTTGAAATTGGAAGCTATCCTTTTTTTCAAGCTGGTAAATTAGGTGTCTCAATTGTGATTAGATCAGAGGATCAATCAAAAATTGACACATGTAGTTCTCAAATATTAAATTTTGTTAATCAAAAAAAAATAGAAGTAGTTAATAGAGATTAATATGCTTTACTTTGCGTATGGTAGTAATTTGCATCATTTTCAAATGAAAAGAAGATGTAAAGATAGTATTTTTTTGAAAAAAATTAATTTAAAAAATTTTAAATTAACTTTTAGAAGTCACTATAGAGCCGCAGATATAGAAGTTAAAAAAAATTCAATTGTACCAGGTGCCCTATATGAAATATCAAAGAGTGATGAAAAAAAATTAGATATTTATGAGGACTATCCAATACTTTATAAAAAATTCTATTTTTATTATTATAGAAAAAAAGTAATGACTTATATTATGACTAATAAGACAGTTTTTATGTATCCAACTGAAAGATATTTAAATATTATAAAAAAAGGCTATAAAAATTGTAAATTAGATTATTTTTATTTAAAAAGAGCTTTAAAATATAAATGAGAGCAAATTTTAACTCATACTTATTGGATATAATTATGAAAAATCTTTTAGGGATCGTGGTTTTAGTCAATGAAAAATAATCAAATCATACAGGGTAGGTGGTATAAAATTAACAAAAAAGTAAAAAAAAGAATTAAAGCTAAATATCATAAAATTAAAGATTGGGTAATGGATCCTAAAGGATATTTTTTAATCG
>Ga0315339_1000210_pt1 | contig 89698 bp, 77 predicted proteins | sample ASW17metaG_FD_204514 | JGI IMG/M metagenome (GOLD analysis project Ga0315339, IMG submission 204514) | Ammonia-oxidizing marine archaeal communities from Pacific Ocean, United States - ASW #17 | ecosystem: Environmental > Aquatic > Marine > Oceanic | place: USA: California | collected 2016-12-05
ATTAATTCTCGAGAATTAGGGAATGAATTGGCTAGTGTATTAGGGGACAGCCAGGCCATATTAATGAAAATGCATGGGGCGGTCATTGTTGGACCCAGTATTGAACGAGCCTTTGCTTATTCTTTGCACTTAGAAGAGAATGCCGAAAAACAATTGCTAGCCGAAGCTAGTGGCAGCACAGTTACAGGAATGACCCCTGCAGAAGTAGAACGTTGTATAGAACTATCATTTGGTGATCGCAGCATTGAAAAAAGATGGCGATACTATGCAAAAAAAGAAGTGTCATCAAAAAAATCCCGTAATCTCAAATCACAATAGATAGTATGAATCCAATATCAAGATTTAACACGTAGTTATGATCGTGGAGGAAAAATAATGAGACAACATTTCGTAAAAACCCTCGTACTAGCAATAGTGTCCCTTTTAGCTATTGGTTCCCTTTTTTCCCAGACACTTTTAGACATTCGAACAGAATTGATCCGACTCAAAGCTGAGGATGGTGGAAGATCCAAGGGAGCTTACTATCGACCAGAGGGGAAGCAGCCTAAAACAGCAGTACTAATTATGCACCCACGAGGAGACAACACTACCCACTTTATTCTTCAGCCTTTGGCTCGAAATGGACTGGGAGCAATGGGAATGATGTCAAGAACTGCTGGTCACTCTGGAATTCACGAAGAGTTGATACTAGATGTGGCTGCAGGAGTTCGGTTTCTTAAAAACCAAGGCGTAGAAAATATTATTTTAGCAGGTCACAGTGGGGGCGGATCTTTAATGGCCTTTTTTCAGGCTCAAGCTGAGACCTTGCCTCCTGACCGCATTAAACATACACCCGCCGGCGATCCACCCAACTTAAACGAGTTTGAGCTTCCCAAGGTGCAGGGACTCATTACTTTAAACGCAGCCGAAGGCGAAGGAATACATATTGCACACCACCTAGACCCTTCATTAACTGACGAAAATGATCCATTTTCCTACGATCCTACTCTGGACCCTTATAACCCCGACAACGGGTGGCGTGTACCTCCTCAGATATCAGAATATTCCCCAAGCTTTGTAAAACGGTTTCGTTCAGCTCAACAAGAACGAGCTGAACGACTAGTAGAAATTGCCCACTCAATGGTCCGTAGGCAAAACTCCTATCGTGATCTAATGAAATCAGCCGAATTCGAAAAAATGGATTTGAAAGATCGCTTGATGATAGAACGAAAAGCTCAATTTGAAGAGCCAATGTTGATCTGGAGAACCCGATCCGATGTGCGCTATTTTGGCCTAGCAGAAGATCCCAGCGATAGGATACTAGGTCATTACGCTGCCGGTTTTGGCCGGAGAAGTGATTTGCAAAATTGGTCACATGAACGCCGCCTTCGCTCCGTAACCCCACGTGCTTTTTTAAGTACAGAATCGATTGTTTCGAATGCCAGAATGTGGGATAACTTGAAAATTATTAGCATTCCCTTGTTAATTGTTAACTCCACGGCAGATCCTGGAGTGCATGTAAGCGAAGGTGAGGAAGCTTTTAGAGTTGCCGCTAGCCAAGATAAAAAGATTGTCTGGATAGAAGGGGGCGATCACGGATATCTCCCCGAGGGGCCCAAAGCTGGAGAGGGTAACCAACGGGAAGAAGTAATTGAAGCCATCACTGACTGGGTTCAAAACCGCTGGCCTTGGTAGTCAAAAAGTTAGATCTCTCCGATAAATACTAACTATTTGCATAAGAAAATTAATGGGGAAAGCGCTCGACAAGCCAATCGGCTAACGCTTGGACTGTTCTTTCTCTTTGATCTCCCTTGCCCGCTTTGGGCCCGGCCGGACGATACCCGTGATCGGCTCCTTCTATGATCACAAACTCCTTATCCGAGCTAGCCGCTGCATTGTAATGAGCTCTTGACTCACTCATACGAGCACTAGGGTCTGCGCTACCCAAAATAACCAGCAAAGGAACTGTAACCTGAGGAAGAAGTTTTGGGGTAAAAACAACCGATGCTGAAGAATTACCACTTAAAAAGGCCTCTGGAGTGGTATTCCGAGGATGAAAATGAGCATAGTAGTTGTAAAGATCAGGCCGATAACCGGTAATCAACGCACCACCAGCCCCCAATGCACGATCGTTGGGCTCGATCGTTGGATCCACATAGTAAAGATTTGCATGGTTACGATAAATAGTCATATAGCGTTGCATAATGGCTCCACGCTGAATTCTCAACTGCTCCTGAACAGACCGATCCTTAAAATCGGAAGACTGCAACAACTTCCGATACATCTTTTTTTCTGCCACCATTTCATAGGCTTTGGCTACTAGACGTTCCATTCGGGCATCCTGAGCCTCCTTGAACCGCTTCAAAAATTCTTCTGAGTAATGACTGCTTTCTGGAGGAATTCGATATCCATTATCTGGATCAAAATGGTCCAGACTTGAATCTACTGAAAGAGGATCATGTTCATCTACTACGGAAGGATCTAGCTTACGTGTAACAGCATAGCCACGACCCACATGAGCGGCTGACAAGATAAGACCATCGGCCGGCGGAAGATTATACTGGTTCAGATCAGGTGGATCACCAGCAGGAGTACTTTTAACACGGTTGGGAGGTGAAGTCTGGGCCTGATTTTGATAAAAGGAGACTGTTCCTCCTCCACCGCTGTGTCCATGCAAAATTACATGACTGAAACCTCGTTCCTTCTTGAGATACCTAATGGCCTCAGCCAAATCCAGCATCACTTCTTCCATAATTAGATGGTGGTCTTCCTTAACATAACGAGTAGCAAAACCAAAGGATGCAAAGCCTTTTTCAGCCAATGCAGCGGCTCGCCAATCGTTGCGTGAATCATGCTCTGGATGAATAAAAAGGACGGCTGTCTTGGGAGACTGATCAGCTCGAATATAAAGTACACCAGCTGGAGAACCTCCAAAGCGGCGCTCAGGGCCAATGCGCTTAAGTTGAACAGAGTCCTCCTTGATCTCTACTTCGGCTAGTAGAACCGAAAATGCTGTCGAAGGAAACAGGACTACGACCAATCCCAGACACCTCAATAGACACCACTTGTTAAACTTCTTTTTCATAAGCCACTCCCCCTGAAATATCCTAACCAATTTTGGTAGTCAGTGAAATCAATTCAACCAGAAAAGGGAATCTTATCAGTGAACATTCTGAAATTTCCACTCCTATAAAAATTTTGAGTACCCAATAAAGATCATTATCTAAACTCTTTCCTGTTGATTAGTTAGTCAATTAAAATACCAACATTCAAATAACTGACAGGTTCCCCCAAGTGCTATAATCGCTCGGTCGAAAAGATTCTAGATGACCAAACAAGGAAAACTTCTTAAAATTTGGATAAAATCCCGTCACCGTGGGCCCATGGATGAATGCGGCAATGCACAACTAAAAGCCGGACAAGGCTTGGTTGGCAGCGCCGATTTGGGAGGCAAACGTCAGGTAACATTACTAGAAATCGAACAATGGAATGAAACAATAAAGGAACTGGGGATCTCTTTGGACCCTGCACAAAGAAGAGCCAATCTTTTAGTCACTGGCATTCAATTGCGCCACTCTACCGATCGTATTATACGAGTGGGCCCATGCAGATTGAAAATCGGAGGGGAAACCACCCCATGCCAACACATAGAAGTATCTGCTCCCGGTCTGCGCCAGAGCATGCAACATGACTGGCGAGGAGGCGTTTATGCAGAAGTACTGGACGACGGAGATATTGCTACGGGAGATCTAGTGACATGGGAAAGTCAGGATCTACCTTATTGATGCACCAAATTAAATGTTCTCTAGCTTCAACCCACTTATGGACTCTGGTTTACACACTAGCCATTACTGTGAGTATCGCACTATTCATGACTGGTGTGGGGTGGTCTCAAACTCCGAATCGACCCGAAATAAGTGCTGTTAAAATTTCCTCAGATGAAACTATACGTGTGGATGGCATTCTAGATGAGCCTGTCTGGAAAAGAGCCTCCGTAGCCAACAACTTTGTACAACGCGAACCCAACGAAGGAGAACCTGCCAGCGAAATTACCGAAGTACGTGTGCTTTATGACAATAAGTTTATTTATTTCGGTATTACCTGTTTTGACTCTAGTCCCGAATTAGTCGGAGGGTCAGAACTGGGACGTGATGATTCCTTTGCTAATGATGACAAATTCAGCATTCTGATCGACACCTTTCACGACCATCGTAACGGTTTTTTATTTTCCACTAATCCTCTGGGGACTCAATTCGATGCTCTGATTACAGATGAAAACAGGAACTTTAATGTCGAATGGGATGAGAAATGGGATTCCAAAGTTAGTATCAACGAACAGGGCTGGAAAATTGAAATTGCAATCCCATTCAAAAGCTTACGTAGTTCCAACAGTGAGGTGCAAACGTGGGGACTTGAATTCGGCCGGCTCATTCGACGAAAAAATGAAATGTCCTACTGGTCCGGATGGGATCGAGATTACCAATTTTTTCATGTCTCTCAAGCTGGCCATCTAACCAACCTGAAACAGGTTCAGACAGGTCTGAAATTAAGAGTTAAGCCTTTTGTGGTAGGTGGCTTCAGCCAGACCCCAAAAAACTCCGGATCCAACTTCAAGAATGAGTCCCAAGTAGGAATTGAGGATTTAAAAGTCTCTCTAACCTCTTCGTTAACAGCTGACTTCACCGTAAATCCGGACTTTGCCCAAGCCGAAGTCGATGCAGCACAATTGAATCTCACTCGGTTTTCCCTCTTTTTCCCTGAAAAACGTGAATTCTTTCTTGAAGGAGCTGGTATCTTCGATTTCGGCTCTGAACGTCCTCGATATGGCTCATCTGCACCTGATCTCTTGCTTTTCTTCAGCCGCCGGATTGGTTTGGAAAAAAACAAAGTTTCCAGCCAACAGGAAAATATACCCATTCCTATTTTTGCAGGAGCCAAGATAACTGGTGACATTGCCGGATTTCAGTTCGGGGCCATCAATATGCACACTGACAATAAAGATTCGATTCCTCAAACCAACTATGGAGTTGTTCGAGTCAAGAAAAAATTATTGGGCCGCTCTTACATTGGAGGCATCCTGACCAACAAAATCGCCAGTGGCGGAGAGCATTACAATCGCGTGGGCGGTGTTGACGGCAATTTTGTACTCTTCGACAAATTATTGCTTCGAGGATTTATCACCCAGTCTGACACCTTCGGAACAAAAGAAAATAACCTGGCTCACCAGGGTGTACTTCGATGGGACACCGATCAGTTGAGGATTGAGTTGGAACGCACCCGCATTGATGAAAATTTTAACCCTGAAATGGGATTCGTTCTTCGAAAAAACATGATCAAGAAAAAGCTTCGGACCACTTGGAGGCCCCGACCCGGAATTGGCTCTATTCGCCAGCTCACTATCTCCAGCGGACACGAGTGGTTCAACAGCCAGACAACAGGGTCTCTAGAGAGCAGGGAAAATGATTTTTATTTTGGTGTTGATTATGAAAGCGGTGACTTAGTGGCATTTAGCGGAAACAGCAACTATGAACTACTAACCAAGACGTTTCAAGTCCACCCCACAGTCGCACTTCCCATAGGCGGCTATAATTTCAAAGACTATATGTTACGTGTGAGGACCTATGACGGACGAAGAGCCAGTGGTGAGCTTGAGGTAGAAGGCGGAACTTACTACAACGGAAGAAAACTCACAATTTCGACCGACGGAGAAATTGACATTAATAAGCATTTTTCATTAATGGTCGAACACGAGTACAACAAAGTTAATCTATCCAATGGCTCCTTCGTAGCCCAAGTAGTAAACACCGGACTAAACTACAATTTAACTAATAAACTACTAACTAGCACAGCAATACAATACGACAATGTCTATGATCGATTCCTACTGAATTTTCGATTGAATTACATCTATAGACCAGGCGATGACATCTTCATCGTTTACAATGATACCCGTGACTTTGATCCCACCTACACAGGATTCTTTGGTGGACTAGTGAATCGTACTCTAATGATTAAATTCAATCACTCGTTTGATTTCTAATTTTAAAACAAAAACAGTTAACTCAACACCCGATGCATCCAGACAAACACTCTCTCATATTACTTGATCGACAAACTCTGGCTCAGAAATTAGTCATTACTGTAGGTATTACACTAGTAATGGCTGGGATGGGATGGTCTCAAACTCCGAATCGACCCGAAATAAGTGCTGTTAAAATTTCCTCAGATGAAACTATACGTGTGGATGGCATTCTAGATGAGACTGTCTGGCAAAAAGCCTCCGTAGCCAATAACTTTGTGCAACGCGACCCCAACGAAGGAGAACCTGCCAGCGAAAAGACCGAAGTGCGTGTGCTTTATGACAATAAGTTTATTTATTTCGGTATTACCTGTTTTGACTCCAGTCCCGAATTAATCAGGGCAACAGAACTAGCACGCGACGATAAATTTGATAATGATGACGAATTCGTCATCGCACTCGATACCTTCCACGATCATCGCAATGCCTATGGATTTAGTATCAATCCTCTGGGCACTCGAATGGATGCTCTAATTACAGATGAAACGTCCATTAATATTGAATGGAATGAAAAATGGGATGCCAAAGCTAACATCAATGAACAAGGCTGGGAAGCTGAAATTGCAATTCCCTTTAAAAGCTTACGTAGTCCCAAAAGCGAAGTGCAAACATGGGGACTGAACTTCGGCCGATTCATTCGACGAAAAAATGAAAAGTCCTTCTGGTCTGGTTGGGATCGAGACTACACCTTGTTGCATCTCTCCCAAGCTGGCCATTTAACCGATCTAAAACAGGTACAGACTGGTCTAAAATTAAGAGTCAAGCCTTTTGTGGTAGGTGGCTTCAGCCAGACCCCAAAAAACTCCGGATCCAACTTCAAGAATGAGTCCCAAGTAGGAATTGAGGATTTGAAAGTCTCTCTAACCTCTTCGTTAACAGCTGACTTCACCATTAATCCAGATTTTGCCCAAGCCGAAGTTGATGCAGCACAATTGAATCTCACTCGGTTTTCCCTCTTTTTCCCTGAAAAACGTGAATTCTTTCTTGAAGGAGCTGGTATCTTCGATTTTGGCACTGAACGACCCCGATTTGAAGGGTCTGCACCTGATCTCTTGCTTTTCTTCAGCCGCCGGATTGGGCTGGAAGAAAACAAAGTTTCCAGCCAACAGGAAAATATACCTATTCCCATTTTTGCAGGAGCCAAGATAACTGGTGACATTGCCGGATTTCAGTTCGGGGCCATCAATATGCACACTGACAATAAAGATTCGATTCCTCAAACCAACTATGGAGTTGTTCGAGTCAAGAAAAAATTATTGGGCCGCTCTTACATTGGAGGCATCCTGACCAATAAAATTGCCAGTGGCGGAGAGCATTACAATCGCGTGGGCGGTGTTGACGGTAATTTTGTACTCTTCAACAAATTACTGCTTAAAGGACTTGTCGCCAAATCTGATACTTTTGGGAAAAAAGGAAACGACTTGTCTCACCAAGGCATGCTTCGGTGGGAGACTGACCACTTCAGGACTGTGTTGGAACGCACCCGCATTGATGAAAATTTCAACCCTGAAATGGGATTTGTTCTTCGAAAAAATATAATCAAAAAAAAGTGGAGAAGTACCTGGAGACCCCGACCCGGAATTGACTCTATTCGCCAAGTCACTATGTCCTTCGGAGCCGAATTGTTTAACAATCAAACAACAGGATCTCTGGAAAGTCGGAAAACTGGTGTTTGGTTGGGAATTGATACTGAAGCCGGTGACTTAGTGGCCCTAAGAGCAGATGACAAATACGAGCTACTAACAAAAGAATTTAAAGTCCACCCTACAGCCACACTTCCCCTAGGAGGCTATAATTTTCTAGACTACTCCGTCCGTGTAAGAACCTATTCTGGACGCAAGGCTAGTGGAGAATTTGAGGTAGCAGGAGGAACCTACTACAACGGAAGAAAACTCACAATTTCGACCGACGGAGAAATTGACATTAATAAGCATTTTTCATTAATGGTCGAACACGAGTACAACAAAGTTAATCTATCCAATGGCTCCTTCGTAGCCCGAGTAATAAACACCGGACTAAACTACAATTTAACTAATAAACTACTAACTAGCACAGCAATACAATACGACAATGTCTATGATCGATTCCTACTGAATTTTCGATTGAATTACATCTATAGACCGGGCGATGACATCTTCATCGTTTACAATGATACCCGTGACTTTGATCCCACCTACACAGGATTCCTTGGTGGACTAGTGAATCGTACTCTATTGGTTAAATTCAACCACTCGTTTGATTTCTAACAACCCGCTTTGGCTCCTTAAAACGTAGATATCAAAAACACTTTACCTACTAATCGTCAATTACTATTTTTTAGTAACTAGCCAGGTAGAAGACCAGCATAAAAATTCCCCCTAACAACAAGAACAACCTTTCAATGCGATTTAAAGCGCGGAAAAACCAACCCTCAAATCCAGCGGCTATCAAAAAAGTCCCTACGATCGTAAAAAATAAAGCCTTAAGAATATCAACAGAATTCCCCAACAACAACAGCGCTGGGTTCAAAGCAAAAATGAAAGGGATTACATAGGCAACAAAACCTAGACGAACAGCTAAAAGGGTAGTTTTGAGAACATTGGCTCCCGCCACTCCTGCAGCAGCGTAAGCAGTTACTGCCACCGGGGGAGTCATCATTGAGGCGGCTCCAAAAAAAATGAGATAAAGATGGGCCTGTAGAATCGAAAGACCTAGTTCTGCTAACAGAGGAGCTATCACCCCTACCTGAATGGTATAAGCAGCAATGATAGGCATACCCAGGCCTAATATGATGCTAAGGAGAGCAGCTAACAAAAGGCCGAGGTGTAAACTAGTGGAGTACTCGTAGATAAACTCAACAAGCTCTGTATCCAATCCAGACATTTCAATTCCTGCCACAATCATGCCAGCACAAACAAGTGTCGGGACTACACCAGCAGCCGACAGCGCAGCTCTAGAAACAAAATTTTTGAAAAAACCTAGCCTCCAGCCCAAACCACCCCGAAGCTGTGAAAGTACTAGACCTACTAATATGCTCAAAGATGCAGCTAAAACAGGACTTTTCCCGATAATAAGGACATAGAGCAGAACAACAACCGGCAAAACGAGAAGAAACTTCTGTATTCCCAATAACTTAGGCCGATCCATAGAAGCAGTGTTTAACAAATCAACATCTATGTTCTCCAGAAGTCGGTGACGATGGGCATGTAAATAGACAGTAAAAGAAATCACAAAATAATAAAGCAGCGCGGGAACTAGAGCATGATAAGCAATAGTAATATAGGGAATTCCAGTGAACTCTGACATGACAAAAGCTACTGCACCCATAACTGGAGGAAGAAACAAACCCCCAGTAGAAGCACATGTTTCAATGGCTGCTGCAAACTCAGAACGAAAACCAAATTTCTTAAGTAATGGGATAGTAACTGACCCCGTCGCCACTGCATTTGCCGTACTGCTACCAATTAATGAACCCATGAGAGCGCTGGTAATAACCGGTAACTGGATTAGAGCTGCCTTACTGCGTCGGACCAGGCGATGGGAAAGATGCATAATAAGATCATCTAAGCCGGATACTGAAAGAAGGGTAGCCAAAATTACAAATAGCACAACATACTTTGCTGAAACACTAGTTGGCATCCCAAAAATACCGTCTGGGACTAAATACATCTTCTCCACCACAAGCTGAACAGTCATGCGACCACTTCCCACCGATGCTGGACCCAAAAAACTGTAACTCACAACTACCCCAACAATAATGGGCAGCACCAGACCAACTACTCTACGAGTAGCTTCCATAACCAATAGGCTAGCCATAATTCCCAAATACACTTCAACATCGGTCACAGGTGTTACGTAGGGAATACGTGTTTCAAGAACTTCGTGATTAATCACCACGTATCCTAGACTCATCAAAGAAAGGCCGATCAAACCTAAATCAATCATCAGACCCTTGGTAAAACTAATACGGGGAGAGACCGGATAGTTCCACAAAACAATGATTGTAAAGATGCAGACGTGTAGAGCCCTGAACTCCAGAGGACTGACAACAGGAACCAAGGCAGCCAGAAGATGAAATACAACAGCAAATCCCAGTAAAATGAAGTTGCAGATCTGTCCTATACCCGGGCCAAAATCACGAGGATTTTCCCTCTGAGACTGGAAAAGGTTCTGCAGAAACGAGTTCACCTAACTCTCCTACGCTGCATTTCACCCACTATCATTATTCCCAGAATTCTCCCATTCCCATGAATGAAAAAGTAGATTAGCTCACATTATTTACACAACTAGAGTCACCAACAGGAAAGTATTACCGTAGACCAGACTCCTTGAAAAAGCGCAGAGCGCCAGGATGAAAGGCCAGTCCGGAAATTGGAGCTGACATCTGTTTTAAATTAATCTCACTAAGCCCCACATGGGCTTTTTCTATGCGCTTTTTCTTTTCAAATACCGTCTTGACAATTCTATAAACCAGAGTTTCATCCATATCCACACGGGTAAAAGCTACGTGGCGAGTCAATAGTGTTTTAACCGGCCTATCCATACTAGGATAAGTGCCCTTTTTCAAGCTGGCTGCTTCAAAAACTGGATTTAACTTCCTAATCTTTTCGACAAGCACTTCATCGAATTCCAGCAGTCGAATAGGAACTGATCTTGCAGCGTTCTGAATCGAGGCGTTGGGAGCAATAGCTGGATAAAGAAGAGCATCCAAATGACCGTCCACAAACTCTTGGGCTCCGTCAGCATAACTTAAATAAGCAGGTTTAACTTTATTTAAAATACCGGCTGCTTTGAGAATGATCTCGTTAGCCAGATTCGTAGAAAAACCACGATCGACAATGTTGACCCTTACACCTGCCAAATCTTCAATTTGCTTAATATCGGAATCAGCTCGAACCACGTATTGTGCGTATCCCACCATGAAGGTAAATAACACCCGAAGGTTGTTAAATGACTGTTGAAACGGGGGCTCCCCCTTTTGAGCCATGACCATATTGAAATCTTGGACAAAACCAAAATCAATCCGCTTGCTCCCAACTAATACCGCATTACTAACACCGCCACTGGTCTGTAAGCGAAGGTTTACAAAGGGTAGCTGGGTTTTTATAGTAGCTGCCACTGGATACCAAGAGGCTCCCTTAACTCCTGATCCCCAAGTATATGTGCGCTGCTGAGCATTAGCGGTATGAGTTAGGACTAAAAGGAACATAACAAAAAACACTAACTTCTGAATGAAAAACCAGCGCTTGCAAATCTTCTTATAAGTCATATCACTTTATCCATTACCTGAATTCTACATCGCGGGGTTACTGTTCACAAAACATCAATGAAATAAAGAACAAAATTAGAGTCTTTCTATTTCAGATCACTATTTACCAATCAATACTTCTGGATGAAAAAAAATTCCCTCTTTGACAATATAAGCAATATCACGTGTCCGAGTAATGTCCTGTAGGGGATTACCATTAATAATTACTAAATCTGCAAATTTGCCCTCCTGCAGGGAGCCTCTTGAACTTTCTTCCCCGAGTAAGCGAGCAGCTCCCAAGGTAACTGCTTCTAATGCTTCGACAGGTTTTAACCCCCCATCAACTAATAACTGAAGCTCCCGGTGAATTCCAAAACCAGGAATAAAATTGTCGCTGCCTGCCAAAATTACAACTCCAGATCGGTGAAGCTCACCAACAAATTTCAGCATTTTCTTAAAAGCCATCCTGGCAATTTTCCAGTCCTCATCCCGCCAATCAGCTACAAAATCACTTTTGGAAATCCCTTTCAAGAAAGCTTTCTTTATCCCAGCACCTAAATACTGGATTTCAGGCTGGAGAATCTCAATTTGATTAGGATAAAGAATCCCTTCCACAGCGGATAAGGTAGGCACTAAAGCAATCTTATGCTTTTTGAGCTCTGCAATTAACTGCTGAACTCCAACTGAATTGATTTCAAGGTCCTTCCACACTTGCATAAGCTGAGCAGTCATTCTAGATTCCCCCCCCCCAGTTGGGAGCAAATCACAGATCAAAAACACAATGTGTTCAAGAGTATTTGAACCGGCTCTAATGGCTTCCAAGGGTGACATCCGATCTACATGAACAGCAGCCATTAAACCCCGCTTTTGGCTCTCTGACACTAGTAAGGGAAACAAATGGGAAGGAAAATCAAAAATTTTAAGTCCTTGAAACTTCTTTTCCTCAACAAAATTCAAGAAAGGGGAAAGCTGTGATTTTTCAGAAATTACATGGGAAAAGGGAGGCTGTCCAGAAGCAGAAACGGCAATCCAAGGCACCACACGGGGGGCAGGCAAACGTCCTGCCTTAACTTCACTTAAAAGCCCAAGTAAAGGACGGATCGGAGATCCAAGCTCCCGTATCGTAGTAACTCCTGCAGCCAGAAAAAATCGGGCTAAATAAGGAGATCTTAGGTGAGCATGCAGATCAACCAAACCAGGAATAATTGTTTTCCCGCGACCGTTAACTAACTTTCCTTGTGAGGGGACTCGATCATCTCGTAGCGGACCAGCATAGGCAATACGCCTTCCCTGAATCACTACTAGAGCATTATGAATCAGCTTTCCTGCATCGACATCTAATAGATTGGCGCCCACAATAGCCGACTGATTGACTGAATCATCAGCCAAACATGGACTCGACATATAAAGCAATAGAAGAATCCAGCCAACGAAAAAAGACAATACCCATAAGGGTTGGGCTTTATGCTTAGCGGTTTCCACTTACCGCTTCAACCACCAGTCAGCTATCTCATCTCTTGTGGCATACCAAACATCGGAAAACTGACGGGTATGCTGAATTGTGCTCTCCAATGCCTTCATCCACAGTGAGCGTGCTAAATAAGCGTGCAGAGTCGCATTTATCATTTTAGGACTCTCTGCTCCTTCCTCATACAAAGTGTCAAAAGATCTCTTGAAGCAATCTACCCAAACATCCGGATGGTGACGGTGGCGTTCATATATTTCTCTACTGTCTGACTCCAATTGGTAAGGAATAATAACCAGTTTTTTCCCTCCCACTTTACAAGAGTAAGGCACATCATCATTAGGAAAGTCTCCGTTCCAAACAATTCCCTGCTCCGCTAAAATGCTCAGAGTATTTGGACCAGGCCGGTACTCCGGGCTAGCCCATCCACGAGGCTTACTGCCTGTTAGATCACCAATAATTTTAATAGTTTTCAGAATATGTTCTCGCTCCTGTTGCGCATTTAGCTCCTCAAGATAAAAATTAGAGGCATATCCATAAGGAACAATTTCGTGCCCTCGAGCAACAGCTTCCTTAACAACTTGAGGAAATTTCTCGCCAGCTGCTCCATTAACAAAGATCGAGGCTCTCACTCCATAAGTATCAAACTTATCCAAGATTCTCCAAATACCTCTACGCCCGCCGTAAACACTATTGATCACATTGGCTGTAGTAAAATGCTTGGACGTAGAAGTTAGCAATTCAAAAACAACTGTCCACGTCACAGCAATTCGAGCTTTGTTGGGCCAAGTAATTGGCTCCCGCTGTACTTGAAAATGACGACCATCCGTAGTTTCTAAGGAATCTGCCGTTGTCCAATCACGCTCTTGCATAGTATCCCTCTCAAATAAAAATCAATAATACTTCGGAATAAACTCAGGAATAATTTTGCTTCAACCACCAATCTACTATTTCCTGACGAGTACACCACCAAACATCGGAAAAACCTTTGGCATAACGAATTGACTCCTCAATCACTTGTTTTCCTATAGGACGGCCGTAGGCCCAAGAATGCATATCTGCATTCATCATCATGGGAAAATTTTCTGCCTCCCTATAAAGAACATCCCACTGGTCTTTGAAGCAGTCTAACCACACCGAAGGTGACTGCCGGTGAAATTTGTGTATCCGAATATCGTTTGACTCACGAATATAGGGCACTACTACCATCTTCTTGTCGTTTTTCAGAGACAGAGTAAAGGGAAGATCATCAATTGGATAATCACCACTAAAAGTGCAACCTTCCTGAGCAATATATTCCATTGTCTGTGACGTGGTACGCCAACCTGGACCCATCCAACCATGAACCGGAGCAGAAATAACCTGGCGAATGGTATCCAGAGTCCTCCTAATCAAAGGAAGCTCTTCCTCTGGTCGGATCATATGGAGTTGCCAATTATTAGCCCATCCATGAGCAATAATCTCATGTCCTGCCTCATGTAGGGCCCGCATACCATTGGGATAGCGCTGAGCAGTTAATCCATTAGCAAAAACAGAAAGTTTTACGTTATGCTTGGCTGCAACTTCCAAAATTCGCCAAATGCCTGCTTTGCCTCCATAAGTCCAGTAGTGGACATCAGCCACTGAAGCCGCATCATTATAGTCTTCATGGTCAACAGACCAAGTTAAAGCAATGCGTGCACCATTTGGCCACCGGATAGGCTCTCGACGAACCTTGAAACACTCGTCCGTAAATCCCAGATCCTCAAGAGTAAAACTTTGTTTACGGTCCGGGCGCTCTTGGGCCGTCGCAACCCTATTGCCACTAGCTGCGACAGCACCTACCGGACCCAATTTCAAAAAGGCTCTTCGACTAAATGACATGGTCCTAGCTCCTCCTTTGATACCCTACAAAATGAGCTGATTAGGCCACAACTCCAGAATGGCCCTTGAGAAACAAATATTGATCCGTTTCCCTTTCGTCATCAGGATTGTCTTGGATCTCTGTCCGCCTAAGAGATATCAAAGATCGTGACATTGAACAAGCCGAAAACTAGAAAGAAGAAAGCAGGAAAGCCCCCGACATAGTACAAACTCTCTCTTTGCATTTACTAGCTTCTAAAAAAATCACAACCAGACAACTCAAAATGTGGCTCTCAGAGCAATTTGTAATTGTCGAGAAGTTGAAACTGTCGAATTAATGATTCCCGCGGTTGACAGCGGTGCTTCGTTATCTGCCGCACCCGTAAAAACCACTCGGTTAGGAAATCCAAAGTTAGAATTATTTAATAGGTTAAACGCTTCAAGTCGAAATTGCATTCCTATCTCGCGATTCCAAACAGACAGAGTCCGCTGATTGACCATGGATAAGTCCATTTTCGCAAACCCCGGTCCAATAAGACTATTCCTCCCCAAATTTCCGTAATATCCAGCTGACTGCAACTCAAAAGCAGAAGGATCAAAATATTTTTTTGGTCCACCTAAAATAGCACTACTGTGAGTACGACCTGAAGCTAAGTTAGGACGATCTAAACCCTGTCCAGAAGATGCGATTGCACCATTTAGTGAACCCGATCGATTCTTGTTCACAAAAACATCAAACGGCTGACCCGAAGTTATATTGACAATTCCCATTAATGACCAACCTTCTAATAAACGACTCATCCAAACGGCTCCCACCTCCGGAAAGGGTAAGTCAATGACATAATCCAACAAAAACCGATGCTTCATATGAAAGTCAGAAAGCCCTCTCTCACTATTGTTATTGAAAGGGTTAAACACATTACCAGCTCCACCTCCGGCATCAAGTGCCAATATTTGGGTAGAGCCATCATCTATGGAACGAGACCAAGCATAAGAAGCATTAAGGGAGAGTCCTTGGCTGAACCGCCTTTTGAAACTCATCTGAAGGGCATGATAGCTACTCGTACCATCGGAGCGGATCGAAGTGATCGTACCAAAATTAGTATTTTGGCGAGTACTGCCTGTTGGGAAAAATAGCTTTCCATTAACAGTTTGGGGAAGAGCTAAATTAACATCTCCACGACGTATCAGGTTAGCTCCGTGGGAGCCAACATATCCCACAGACACTAACGTATCTGAGAAAATTTCATGCTGTACACCTAGGTCATAATGATCCATTCGAGGCGTCTGAAGATGGAACCCCATCGGTTGCGGAGAAATAGATCCAGCTGGATTTGATAAAGGAGGATTTGGGAAAGCAGGCATAAAAAGAGTAGCTCTATAAATGGCAGGAGGCATTCCAGTAGCAGAAATATGTGTAGCAAAAGGAATCAGAGCCAAATCATAATGACGTCCCATTCCACCCCTCAAAACGGTTTTGGGAGAAAGACCCCAAGTGAAACCCACTCGCGGTCCCCAATTAGATCCCAACCCTTTGAATGGCTTACCAACAGTCACTGCCGAATCAGTCAATGGATTCTTAAGACCAGCAGAAGCACCTATCTTTTCCTTTGGAACCGTTGCAAATTCCCATCGGATACCCGCTCTCAAATGAAAATTCCGGTGCAATCTAATACCGTCCTCTAAGTAAGCACCCCAGTAGGTGTTTTTAAACTCAAAGGATTTGGCCGAATTCAAAGTAGTTCCGATATAAAGAAAAGGAATTCCATTAACGAAGGAATTAATATTGCCGAACTTAAATCGCCCACTTTCAAAGGCTAATCCATTTCGTTTCAAATTCGTTTGGTCCACTGTAAAACCTGCCTTGAAAGCATGAATACCCTTTTGATAAGTCAGATCCTGACTAAAGCTAAACAGTCTCTGATCAAGTTCGAAAAGAGCTACTGCTGTAGGACCAAAATCAGGATAACCACCAATTAAAATCTGGGGAAAGGTAGCCACAGCTGGATTCACTTTGTAAGAATCCACTGCAAAAGAAGCCTGGTTTTTCTCTTCCAACTCACTCATGCCATACGCCATTCGGGACATCAAAAGCAGATCTGGGGAGAGCATAAAACTACCCTCCAAAGTTAAATATTGATTCCGCGATTGGCTCTTTTGCGAAAAACTAGGATAGCTACTAGGCCTAATTCGATCAGCTACTTCAATACTATAGGTGGCAAAAACACTCTTACCTTCTTCTAACTGGTGATCAAATCGCGATCGGTGAAATAGGCTATTGGTGGGTTGATTAGCTGTAAAAGAATGCTGAGAAACAGAACCGGCAACATTAGCTTCAGGAAATAGGTCCAAGTACGGCTTAACCTTAGCATTAACGGTCCCTGCCCTAATTGCAGCACTAGGAACTGGACTAATAGTCGTAACTCCCAGCCTTTCGCGAAGTACTTCTGTAGTCGTGAAGAAAAATGTCCGATCTCTTTTGATCGGCCCTCCTAGTGAACCTCCAAATTGGTTCCGGACAAAGTTTGGTTTTTGGGCAGGATCAAAAAAATTCCTGGCATCCAAAGACTTATTTCTATGGTACTCAAACAAAGAACCATGAAAATTATTTTCTCCCCCCCGAGTCACTGCATTAACAATACCCCCTGCTACTCGACCATGTTCTGCCGAATATGTATTAGTTAATACCTGAAATTCACGTATTGCCTCCATCCCAAGGGATGCTCCGACAATACTTCCAGTGGATGCCACAGTGGGATCATTAACAGGAATTCCATCCAATAAAAAGCTGTTAGAACGGGCACTAGCTCCATTAATTGAAAACCAAGTTCCATGATTAAGAAGAGGGGCAGATCCACCAGCCGGACGCTGGGGAAACGGATTTACTCCTACTTGAAGAAGAGAAAGATCAAATACATTTCTTCCATTCAAAGGAAGCTTATCAACCTGTGAAGCCCCAATCCATCCACCTAACTGACTATTGTTGGACCCAACCAATGGAGTCTGGCCAAACACTGTAATTTCAGAAGAAGGTTGTCCTACAAAAAGAACAAGATCGAGTATTAAATCCTGACCGTGAGCCAGCTCAATTTCATCTCTAATTAGAGTCTGAAATCCCTCTTGTTCTAGCTTTAGAGTGTATAATCCGGCATTCAGTCCCGATAAACGATAATACCCATTTTGGTCGGATCGTAAAAAACGGGTAGAACCAGTCTGAATATTTTCGGCAAGAATAGAAACCCTAGAAATGAAAGAATCGCTTTCATCTCGAACAGCACCAGAAATACTTCCCGTGATAGTTTGACATTCAACTGAAGTTTGAAAACAACACAGCAAAACAATTATTCCGTAGAAGAAAATGAACGCAACCCTCTGTGAACTTGTATTGGAATTTGCATATTCGAAAGTCATTTATAATAACTGTTCCTCCCCTTCTTTCTCTTTCTGAATAGAAGCCCAAATTGGCTCTCCCCATTTGTGAAACATTGCAGGAACAACAATCATTACTAAAAAAGTAGAACTGATCAATCCTCCCATTAGTACCACGGCCACTGGATAAAGAATCTCCTTCCCACTCTGATCTCCTCCCAATACCAAAGGTAGCAAACCTAAACCCGTAGTACTGGCCGTCATCATAACAGGCACCACTCTCTCTAATGCTCCCCTAATAACCAGCTGCTTCCCAAACCGTTCTCCCTCATATTTCATTAGGTGGACGTAGTGAGAAAGAAGCATCAAACTCGTACGAGAAGCAATAGAACAAACGGCAATAAAACCTATAAGAGAAGCAATAGAAAGATTTCCACCCGTCCAAAAAACAGCCACCACACTACCTACTGCCGCCAAAGGCAAATTCATCATAATCAAAATTGCAATACGACAATTATTAAATCGATGGTACAAAAGCGTGAAAATAGCAAACACAACAAAAATTGATGTCAGAGCAATTGTGCGCGTAGCCCTCTGTTGGCTCTCAAACTGACCACCGTAGAGGATAAAGTATCCGGGGGGCAAAGCAAGATTTTTACCAACACGAGAGCGTATTTCATTAACAGTACTTCCCAGATCACGGCCTGCAATATTGCACTGAACGACCATTCGCCGCTGACCATTTTCACGAAAAACTTGATTTGGACCCTGATCTACCTGGACTGAAGCCATTTCACTCAAAGGGATCCGTGCACCACTGGGAGTATCAATCAATAGATTGCGAATAGCTTCAAAATCACTACGGTGTGGCTGGTCAGCCCGCAAAATCAGCTCAAAACTTCGCTGACCTTCCAACACTTGTGAAACAACTCGACCGTTCAAGTAAGTTTCTAACATTTCGTTGATTTCACCAGTCCGAAGGCCGTGAAGGGATGCTGCTTGACGATCAATTGTAATTTGGAGTTGGGGGATAGGAGTCTGTGTTTCTACACGGAGATCTACCACTCCTCGAACCGATGCCATAATATTCCTCACCTCTTCAGAAATTGTATGCAAGGATTCTAGGTCGGGTCCAAAAATTTTGACTGCAACCTGAGCAGAAATTCCGGATAACAAATGATCAATTTTATGAGAAATAGGTTGACCGACTGAAACACTAACTCCCGGGATCACAGATAAGCGTTCTCGCATATCTTGGGCAATCCCAATCATACCTCGCTCCGACTGCCTAACCACCACCTCAATCTCAGTGTAGTAGACCTGCTCAGCATGATCATCAAGTTCGGCTCGACCCGTACGCCTTCCTGTAGAACGAACTTCTGGAATTTCCAAAAGTATTAGCTCGGCTCTTGCCCCGATATGATTGGATTCACTCAAGGCAATTCCTGGTTCTGCCAATACATTTACTGTAAAGCTACCTTCGTTAAACGGAGGCATGAACTCCAATCCCATGAACGGAACCATGGAAAGAGCAACTAGAACCGCCAGAACAGTGATAAAAACTACTTTCCACGTATGCCGGATGGAAAACTCAAGCACCTGCGTCTCTGCCCTTTTCAACCATCTAACGAGTAAACTTTCTTTCTGAGACTGCAAAAAATTGGACCGCGGAAGCAAATAGGCACACAATGCAGGAATAACTGTCACTGCTACGACTGTGGAGGCAATAATAGAAAGAATGAATGCAATACCGAGGGGCATAAAGATCTTGGCTTCCACACCGGTCAGAAAAAATAAAGGAATAAAAATCAATGCCACTAGATAGGTGGAATAAAGGATAGGTTCTCTAACCTCAACTGTGGCTTGGCGAATCACGTCGAATAAAGATTGTTTTCCAGGGTTTTGGCGAGCTTCCTTAAGTCTTCTGTAAACATTTTCGACTCCCACAATGGCATCATCTACAAGTTCCCCTACAGCTAGGGCTAATCCACCCAAAGTCATTGTGTTAATCGTAAAATCAAAGGTACGCATAACTATCAACATCAAAACAAAGGACAGTGGAATAGCCGTGATGGTCACAGCAGTTGTTCTAAAATTCAGTAAAAAGATGGGCAATACAATTAAGACTAGAATAGAAGCATCCCCCAAAGCTTCCCTTACATTTACAACAGCAGATTGGATAAAATTAGCCTGTTTGAAAACCTCCCGATCGATTTTTATATCTTCTGGCAAAGCAACCCTTAAATCATCAAGGGCTTGATCCAAACTGGCAGTAACAGTAACCGTGTTAGCTCCCGGTTGCATAAACACATTAGTGATCACTCCTAACTCTCCATTAAGTCCTGCATCCCCGCGCTTGACCTTTGCCCCGAATGCTACCCGAGCCAGATTTTTAACATAGACAGGAGTCCCTTCACGATCCTCAACAACCGTGTTCAAAATATCGTCCAGAGTAGAAATTCGACCTAGATTGCGCACTAGATACTCGCGATCTTTGAGTTCTAGATATCCTCCAGCAGTATTCTCATTGGAGGTTGCCAAGGCTATCTCTAACTGCTCTAGCGTAATATTGAATTGTCTCAACTTCTCAGGTGAAACCAATACCTGATACTGTTTCACACCCCCACCCAAATTAATTACCTGAGACACCCCCTGAATAGCCTGCAATCTGGGACGTACAACCCAATCCACTAGAGTTCGTAATTCTAAAGGAGAAGTTTCTCCGGTCTGGCTCCTAAAACCAACTAGCGCGATACTACCCATAATTGAAGTAATTGGTCCCATTACAGGAGTAACTTCAGCAGGTAAACTAACGGATTGAAGGCGTTCTGCTACAACCTGACGGGCAGCATAAATATCCGTATCCCAATCAAATTCAACAAAAACAATGGACAGGCCTATTCCTGAAGTAGAACGAACCCTTACAACGCTAGTGGCTCCATTTACTGCCGATTCAATGGGAAAAGTGACTAAAGTCTCGACTTCTTCAGGAGCTAATCCATGAGCTTCAGTAAAAATAGTAACTACTGGGCGATTAAAGTCAGGTAAAACATCTATGGGTGCCTGAACTGCAGATATTGCTCCATATATAAGCAGGAGAATAGTAGCGGCCAGAACAAGCAGGCGTTTTTCAACAGCAAATTTAACAATCTGGTTAAACATATTCGTCTTTTATCGAAGTATCAGTGGCTACTGTCCGATGTCTGGTTAAAATTTCGATGAAGAGATCCCAATTGATAAAATCCTCGAGTTACTACCTGTTCACCAGCCTTGAGACCTTTCCTGATTTGCACCTTATCGTCTTTTTTTACACCAACTTCAACCAATCTTCTTTCAAATAAACCCTGACCATCCGTAACATAAACAACACTCTGATCCCCATCTTCCACAAGTGCAGATCTTAGTACAGACGGACTCTTAACAAATCTTCCTGACTCCACCATTACATCAGCCCACATACCTAATTTCAGTTTATTCCCGGGATTTTTTATCTCGAAAATTACTTTGAGCCTACGAGTTTTCTCATCAACCCAAGGGCTAATTGCTCTTAAACGAGCACGACGTTCTTCAGCAGGATAAGCCTCAGCACGAATTAGAGCTGACCGGACACTCGAAAGTCGACTAAGATCACCTTCTGCAATCTCAGCCTCAATCCAGACTTCTGAAAGGTCAACAATACTTAGCAACCTTCTCACTTCACCATCTTTATTTAACCCACCAGGAATAAAATTGATATCAGTAATATAACCATCGATGGCAGCAATAACAGGTGTAAACCGAGGATCTCTCCACTTCATTACTTTCAGATACTGATCAAACTGCTTCTCAAGAACACGCAATTCCTCCTGTGCGTTCTTATGTCTTTGTCTAGCCCAATCCACTTCTCTAAGGGGTACTACTTTTTCCTCACTAAGACGGACAATAGTAGATAAAGCCTCTTCAGTTGCTTGTACTTTGTAAACAGCCTGCTCTTTAGTCGATTGAATTTCCTCAAAACGATTCATTAAGTCTTTTCGCTCAAGCGAGTTAAGTTCCAAAACCACATTAACCAGTTTCTGACCTCTCTTTACGTAGTCTCCCACCGCTAGAGGCTCATTAGCCCATTCGACTCTACCCCAAAGAGGAGCACTCACCTGACTGCTGAGCTCTGGTTTCTCCACAATCCTCCCTTTAGCTCTCAAAACAGGTCGAAATTTCTGCTCACTCACTGCACTTGTTTCAATATTAAATCGTTCAATTAAATCAGAATTCACCTCGAAAACAGCTGGTCCTGACTGGCTTTGAAAATCTAAGGCAATACTCCCATGTTGGGGAGCCGTACGACCTAGAATCTCTGCACTCACTTGCTCTACCCATAGCACATTGGCCACCGCAAAAAGTCCAACCCAGAAAAAACCAGACACAGTTGTTAACATTCTGAACCGACTTACAGCAAAATCTTCACGCCTACCCACCATAAACATAATAAAGGGAACAATTAACAAACCCAGCAATCCATTAATGACGACCCGTGCCCAAGCATCATAGGGATTTGCTCTTACCTGAAAAGGAAATTCAGCCTCCAACATATTCTCCTCTTCCTTGATATAAACAATAAGAGCATAGGGGCCGGCTGCCTCAAAAGTTTGATGAGCTATGTAAGTGCTACTTTCCGCTTCAAAATGAGGTTCTAGCAAATCACTGGAAAAACCCCCATTGTCTAGAGATTTAAAACGAACCATAAGCTGCTCATCTAATACAGGAATTTCCGAACCTAATAATGGGTCAGGAATAGCTAAAATTTGAACGGCCTTAAAAGCACATTCAATCTCCTGACGTTCTGTCGGTTGCCCAGGAGTACAACCCAAAACAATCCGATAGGAGCCCAACTTGCCTTTTAATGCCATCTCCATAGTTGGAACAGATGTATCAGAATGGTCAACACCCCCATGACCCCATACCAAGCCTAAAAATCCAAATAACACAGCACTAATCGATATAGCAGTTCTATGTCTCAGTTGGAGCATCATTGAGTCCCAGTAGTTTTGATGCTGACATTTGCCAACATACCAATCTTTAATTTCCTATGTGGATTGAGAACTTCAAAAAATACCTCTAAAGTTCGTCCAGGCTCTTTGACACGAGGACTAACTTGAACCAACCTTCCTGAAAAAGGTTCTTCAGGAAAAGCCACAGTCAACACTTTGGCTTTTCTTGCTTTCTGAACTTTGGATATTTCCACTTCAAAAATCTCTGCTCTGACCCAAACTCTAGAAAGATCGACTATCTTATAGATCGTGTCATCCTCGTATACGAGTTGTCCCTGTTGAAAAGCCGCTTCCATGATCGTGCCGGAAATTGGAGCCTTCATAGGACGACGGGTAAGATCACTTCTCTTAATTTGAGTGTCATGGCGTTCAAGCTGTTTTTTGTTGCCTTCAAACTCAGCTTTAGCCGCTGCATACTGTCTTTGGGACTGCTGTAAATCTCTAAGAGACCAAAGCAACATAACAGAATCAGAATTAGAATCCGGTACCCCAGAGGACTGAGTCTGTTGATCATAGATATACTGAGCCTTCTCAACCGCTAAGCCGGCTTCCGTCATATTCCATTTACCCTCTAAAAAGGCCCGTTGCAGAGGCCAGCGTTCAGTATAAAGATGGGCATAATCATGATAATTAAATCGATATTCAATGATACAAAGTGGCTCTCCTGCGGAAATTTGTTCGCCGACATTCTTCGGAGGCTCAGTGGCGTAATAGATTATGCCGGTAGCCGGCACCCGTATTTCAGCTTGATGGCCAGGAGCAGCTACAACTTTACCAACAAACAGGAGGGTATCTTGGCCCGAAGTATTTACCGAAACTAGATCTTGAGCTAGACCAAAAGACATTGGATGTATCCCCAAAGCTCCAGATACACCAACCAAAATCAGAACAAGAACGGACAGTTTTGATCGACCCCAATAGCAGAAACATGCTATCTGCAATGTCTTTAATTTCATTTTTTAATTATCAAACGCAGTAGGTGCATTCCCTTCTGCACCACTCCAATAAGACCTTCAGCAGCCCCACTCTCTCCGCTGAATTGAATATCCTCTCCAAGCACCAATGAATCTTTTATACCTTTACCCATAAACTGAGATAAAAAGTTGGGGTCCTGAATACCAGGATCATTTTTGTTATCAATAATGATAATCCCCCTTACCCTAGAATTCAGATCGTATCCTATCACTGCATCAATTATGCCCTGAGGACCTGTGCCATGAACTGTAAAAACAGCTCCTAAGGACTGGTACTTTCCACCTTCATTTTTAGCAATAGCCACATGAAAGGCTATTGCTCGTGCATGGGTACTGATTTGAGTGCCTGTCACCCGCTCTAACTCCTCAGCTTCGCTGGAGGTTAATGTTTTGTTACGTGCGGTAAAGGCATCCGCCTTGGGAAAGATTCCTTGCAACATTTCTTCAGTCAAATCAACATGTGCCCAAGCACATGGGATGAACGAACTGAAAATGCCAATCAACAGTAAGCTTTTCTGTAATACCTTCATTAGCAAGTCCCTCCCCTTATTACAAAATATTAATTCAAAAATAAGTGCCAAGCAACCTATATAGCCGAGTTTCAACTAAAGATTAATATTGCCAAAGTCCTGTAATCTTAAAGGTAAGAGACCAAGTACGAGACTCATCATTGATAGTAGTCTTATCATCATTGTAAACAATAAAGATGTCACTTAGCGGTCTGTACCTGTACCTGAATCGTACGTTAGTACTATAAGTATGGGTTTTATTATCATACTGGAGCAGAGTATCTAGATAAGTTCGGGTATTAAAAGCGTACCCAACACGAGTCATAAACAACTTAGTAGTTGCTTTTCCTAAGGGCAACGTCAATTCATTGCGTTCGAAGCTAATTTCCTGGGTAAAGGCTGATTTGCGTCGCAATATGAGGGAAGTTTTCTGTGTGTTCTTTCTCCCACCGTAAAAGTCACCAGCACGATACTGAACCGATCCTGAAATCCACTTGCTGGGGTTAGACTCATATATAGCACCTGTCTCACGAAACCCATAATTCCCCTGAGGAATAGCAATATCTACCATTGCATCTTCCATATCGAGATGTTCGAATCGAATGTTCGTAAATACTTCAACCCATCCACCATCCTGTAGAAAAGCACGTAGACCATAGTGCTGACGACGAGACAAAAGCCCATTGGTTTTCGGATCAACTGAATAACTGAAGCTACCATGTGGATTAATTTCACGTAACCAAGAACTATTCTTTGGTCGAGGATGGAATCCCCAGTTTATGCGCCCCGATCGAATTCCTTTTCTCAAGGTAAAGCCTACTTCGTTGTCAAAATTTTCTCCTACCTCCACATATTCCCCACGCATTTCAAAAAAATTGTCTTTCCAACCTAGGGCTGCCTTGGACGACCAATCATCTTTGTGCACTCCCTGAGTCTCAGACTTAGCCAAATAAGTCGTAAAAGTCAGATTGTCATAAAAACGAAAATTAGTATCCACACCAAAAGAACGGTTTAAATCCTCTGGACGTGCAGAAGCCTTTTGAACAAACATTGCCCCAATATCCGAATTTTTTAATATATCCATCTTAATACGCCCAACACTGTATCCAGTCGAGGGCAAATCCTGAAACGATCTGGTTTGCATGTGCATAAGCCCCAAGCGAAAACGGCCCGCCCTGCCTGATAGCCGGGCGCCCCCTAACATGGGAAGAGGTCTGCCCGCTTCTGACAAACCAATACGACGACTAAAAAAAAGCAACATATCTTCTGGATCCGGACCTCCTTTTTTTTCATTTTCACGAACACCAAAATGAAATATTCCCGAGTTTTCCAGAAAAAATTCTCTTTTCTCAGGGAATAAGAGAGAAAATCGGGTAAGGTTAATCCTACGTTCGTCGACTTCTGTTTGGGCAAAATCGGTATTAAGCGTAAGGTCCAAGGTCAACCCAGAAGTCAGGTCATACTTTATATCCACGCCAGGCTCTAAGGGTTTTCGCTCTTTTTTTAGTCCAGCACTCAATTGGCTAGCTTCTGCTAATAGATAGGGTTTCACACGAAGATTACGAGTTCCCACAGCATTGACTGCTTCTGTAAACTTCATAAATCCGGTGTAAGAGATAGTAGTCAGATTGTATCTTCTAGGAATTGGTGACCACTGGGTAGTCTCATTCTTACGCCGCACACGCCGATTAAAGTTAATTCCCCATATCTCGGTTGTATCTGAAAAAGATTTGTGAAGCGTAGTGAAAGGAATACGTATCTCTGCATTCCATCCCTTGTCATGTATCAACGTGTTGACATACCACACAGCATCCCAAGAAGCTTCCGCAGCCACTCCATTTTGATCCACCTGAACATCACGCTGAGCTCCTTCAGGGGTTATGGAAAATAAAACTCCCGTTCTGTTGTCATTGTAAGGACTGAGAACAAGACCGAAAGTATCAGTTTGAAAAAAATCAAAGTCACGACGTCGGCTAGTCAGAACAATCCCATCTGGATTGCTATCAGCACAGTAGACCCCTAAATAGAGACTATCCTCATCATAGATAACTCGAACCTCTGTATCTTCTGTTGCTGGGGTTCCCTCATAAGGTTCCGATTGAATAAAATTTGAATTGATCGGTGCCTGCCCCCACTGACTATCCTCCAAACTCCCATCCATTATGGGTGGAGAATCCACATAAACAGCCAGCAGTTCTCTTCTAATAAAGGTATCTCCCTGAGTATTCTGGGATTGGACCGGTAGACAGGCCAAGACTAGCACTCCGCCACAAAACAATACTTGCTTGAAATTGAAAGGAAAACACAAAACTAGCCTAAAAAACCTCACAAGCTTTTGATCCAAAATGCCACCTGCCTAGAGACTCTACCATGTAAGCACTCTCCCCGAAGATCTAAGATCGCATTAAAAAATCAGCAGAAATTACATTGATTCAATCAACTAACAAGACTTATCATCGAGGTCTAATGAGAAAAAATCTATTTATTGCTATTTGCGTACTGCCCTTAATGTTCTCTTGCTCCTCACCATTACCGGCATCAGATCCCGCTACAAAAGTTCTCCAAATTTTGGATCAACCCCGAAAATACTCTACTGTTCCTGAAAAACTTTTCAACCAACTCGGATGGCAATTACCCGACGGTGGCAGGAATGTAAAAACTATCGCCGACGCTGCTGCTGCTTTTGACCCCAAAAAAATACAGGATCTGCCTGCCAACCTACTTGGATATCAAGCTAGCTGGCACATTCAGAGATTTAATTTTTACGGGTTAGATTGGGATATTACTGGGCTAAAACTACAACCCAACGAACCTATGGATGGAATGCCTACACTGGCTATTATCAATGGCGGATCAACCAACTGGTACGAGTTCTTAGTAGATCCCTTAAATGGTCCGGGCATCGCTCAATATCTTGCTCAAAAAATTCCAATCATCTTAGTTACTATTCCGGGAAACTATAAACCCGGAGGATGGGATCAAGACAACTCCGAACGAATTCCTGAATATCTTATAGGGCAAGATTTAAGTGTTAGAGAGGGCCATATTCGTAATGCAATTTACACCTTTAAACTGGTCGCCGAAGGGGTGCGTCTATTACTGGAAAATATCTCTTCGGGGCCTTTATTAATTGTTGGACACTCTACTGGAGGAGAACTTCAATTCATGCTCAAAAACTCTTCCTTAAAGCCGCGCTTACGAGATCTTTCTCTTGGATGGGGAAGTGGTCCTCCTGCTTCCATCAAAAAAGAATACGACGAACAAATTGGAACCCGAGCAGGAAGAGTGGAAAGATATGGACGCTTTGTGGCCTGGAAAGCTAGAAGTAGAAGCCCAGAAGGATATGTCTCTGCACATTACGTGGGTCCATTAAATCCAATCCAAGCAGCTTCCCCGCTTGAGGTGGCTCTGAAATGGTTTGAACTTGAAGGCACTAGACGGCCACATTTCAAACAGACTCTTCAAGACATTGAACATCAGGGAATGATAGAAAATGCAAAAAAAATCGAAACAGAAATACGAAAAATCCTAACTGATAACCCCTATAAAATCATTCCCAAAACTGTTATTAAGGACCTATTTTCTCCTAGCCGGGCCCCTCTTGAAAACTATCGAAAAATGGTGTGGGTAGTAGCACAACTAGATGCCAACCATTGGAACCCGAAAGAGCCGGAGAAATCTCTGGAAGTTTTCACCGCTGAACGCTTTAGGGAAACTAATCCTGACATCCCCATTCGTGTACTCTTACTAGAAGCTCCCATCACTCACTACGGACACATAGAAAGAGCTCGACAAGTGGCAGGAAGTTTGTTGGCAGCTACAGAATGGATTTCACAATAAAGTTTGGACCGTAATACACGTCCATTTGCATATAGATTTGATACGACGTGTCTGCGTTCCTATAATGGAAAGAGTAATGGAGGTGCGATGTTTAAAAAATTAGGTTTTCACAAAAAGTCACTAATAGTGTTTGGGATCGTCTGTCTATCATTTCTGCTAACCCCTTTAATGAGGGTTACCACCGGACAAGATAAATACTCTGAAACTAACAGTACGGAGTTTGCAAATAATGCATCAGCTAACGAAGAGCAAAAAGAACTTTCTCCTGATGATGCCGACTATCGTTTTAAGCCAGGTGGAGAACGCCTCTCACTGCGAGGGACTAGTGCCTATAGAAAATTTAAAGAGAAAGAAGGCCTACCTCAATACACTGGTTTTGCTGTAGATGTCTATAAACTTCAATTGGGTCCCTGGAAACGCATGGGACCAGGAATTGAAGGAGCCTACATCGATTTAGACGGAGCTGGTGCCTTAGTTAATTCTTTTTTACTGGAAATTCCAGCTGGTGGAAAAACTATAGCCACCCGCCATCTCTTCGAAGAACAGCTTGTGTTCTTGAGCGGAGAAGGAGAAACCCATATTTGGCAGAGTGATCCATCGAAAAAAGCTGTCATCCAATGGAAAACAGGCACTCTTTTTTCGCCTCCTCTAAATGCTTGGCATCAACACTTCAACAAGGGCACAGAGCCAGCTCGCCTGGCAACAGTAACCGACCTTCCCCTGAAAATTGATCTTTTCCGAAGTTCTGACTTCCTCTTCAATGTCGATTACGATTTCACCGATCGCTACGCTGGTCAAGCCGATTATTTCGACCCAGAAAACAGTCAAGACTATGCCCCGATGGCCCGCAGTCACTCACTTTCCATCGTAAATCTAGTCCGCAATGTCTGGACATGGAGACTGTTTCACGCCGGACAAGGCTATAAAGATATCGATCGTCACTTTCTCCTTTCAGATAACACCATGACTGGCCACGTCGAGCAATTCCCGGTAGGTACATACGAAAGAGCTCATCGACATGGCCCGTCTTCTACTATTGTTCTACTAGGTGGAACTGGATACAGCCTCATGTGGGATACCAAACATGGGTATACCCCTTGGAAAAACGGAAATGGCGAGCATGTCAAAAAAGTAGACTGGCATAAAGGAATCATGGTTATTCCTCCCATTCAATGGTTTCATCAACATTTTAACAATGGAGCCGACCCAGCCCGCTTTATCAAATTGGGAGGAAGCCCCGGGCACGAGTTGTACCCCATGACGGGTAACGTTCTAGAGGGCGGACAAAGATATACCGTTCTGTTTCGGAATGAAGATCCGTATGTTCGCACCTATTTTCTAAATGAATTGGCAAAAAACAACTCTAGTATCGCCATGCCTCCTCGAGACGAACTGATTAGAATGGAAAGAGAATCGGGTGAGGGACCATTAACACTGCCCTAGCTCTTTATTGGATGATTCCCCAATGTCCTAGCAGGATATTGGGGAAATGGTCCCCCAAAATACCAAGAGTAGACTAGACCTAATTGTGATGCGTTCTGGAGTTTAGTCCGGTCCAAATTCCAGCATAAGATTCATAGCAAAATTAGCAGCTTGGGTCCCGGGAAAAGTATCCATGATGTACCGGCACTGCTCCAAAACCAACTCCCCGTATTTCTTGGTCTCACTCACGTCATTTCTCTCAAGGTAGAGAAAGTAGAGCTGGTAATAATCTAGGGTCAACAACATTTCCAATTGGGACCGCATACTAAAGTCAGGATATTGCTTTAAAAATTGCCTCTTCTCTTCTAACTTAGCCAATAAATTTTCTGGGGTTTTCTCCCCTCCTGATTGCTGGTAGAACGACCGTTCAATAAGGGCAAATCTAGCCTCAGCAGCGTATTTTCCTTGGGGAGCAATCTTGAGATATTCTTCAAATTCCTTAAAATCGTATACATAAACAGGTTTTCCCTTAAGAGGCCCAATACCAATTTTCATATTTTGGGAACGTTTTATAGACAAATTAATAAGTCCTTGCTGTTCGTCTCCGTGTGCTTCAATCTCGGTATTAATCAATTTCATAAGGGTGTAGGCCTCGAAAGCAATATTGAAAATTTCCTTCTTCCTGTCTTCCTGAGAAGGCTGTCCATCCAAAATTTTTCGAGATTTCTGCAGACTCTTTAAAATACGATTAACCTCGACAGGACCCATAACAAAATGAGGCCACACAAAAGAGGAAAGACATAAAAAACAGATTATAAAAATGCAAAATCCCTTTCGAATAAACATTAGCTTTCCAAGATCCTTTCAAACAACCAAACTATCCCAAATACAAAGATAAACATTGCAATGCCACGAATCACCCACATACGCCAATGGTATCTGCGAATGAACAATAGCAAGGGGAAAACCATACTGACAATAAAAATCTGACCTATCTCCACCCCAAGATTGAAAGAAAATAACGAACTGGCTAGTTGAACCGAAGAAAGTTCCATTTCTTTCAAGACACTAGCAAACCCAAATCCATGTACAAGCCCAAAAACGAAAGTAGTATGCCATGCTTGGGTCCAATGCTTGTCAATCAAATTTTCCAGTCCAATATAAGCAATACTCAAAGCAATCCCAGTTTCAACCAACTGCTCATTAGGAGTCAAAATACCTAAAGTAGCCAGTACTAATGTAAAACTATGCGCCACTGTAAAAGAGGTCACAATTTTCACTATCTGCAAAAGCGTTTGGCCCAATAAAAGAATCCCAATTAGGAATAGAACATGGTCATAGCCTAGGAAAATATGTTCCGCCCCAAGCACTAAAAAATTGAAAAACTGGGCCCAGAATCCTGTATCTTCTGGAGTCCAACTGGTACCCGGATTGGATTGGTCGAAGACAAGCTGTCGGGAACCTTCCTCAGAATTGATTAAAACTAGAGTTTTGTGATCTGGAATTAACTCTTGGAAAATCTTAACTACAAAATCGACTTGGGATATTTTCTCCGATAAAACGACCTCTTGCCATAAATCCACAAACATATGGTCCTCTTCATCAGACCAGAGTTCACGATTCTGGGGAAACAGAGTTATAGGAGAATTATTTACTTTGAGCTTTATTTGCTCCTGCATGTAGTTATCTATTTGGGAACTGGCTTTTTCTACCTCGCTCTGTTGATAAGTTCCGTCTAAGTTTTCATCTACAAGAAACAGTAGATCCAATTCCGCCATGGGAAGACGGTATTTAAAGTTAGCCTGGCTGCCCTTTAGAGTAATTTCGATAAAGCTGACGCTCATGCTATGAGCAAATAACTGACCACCACCCCAAACAAGCCACACAAATAGGAAAGGGATAAGATTTCTCTGTAACTTCTGGAATATTTGACAAAAATTTATCATCCGCATTCTGGAATAAGATCTCACTCCATTACTTGAACGAAATAAAAAATTCATGTTCTCTTCAATCAATCATCTAATGACAATATTGCCTGACAAGAAGAACAAGAAAGCGCACCAGAAGATACTCTCTCTCCACAAGAAGGACAGCGCGCCATAACTAACGTTAATTGCTGACCATCCCAGGACAACATGGTCCAACAGCGGTGACACTGAACAGTTCTGTGCTCAATGGAATCAATTGTCAGAACCCATTTACACTGAGGACATTGAGTTTTTGTCACAGCATCACACTTATAAGATCCTATCGCTTTTCTAAAAACTCGTCCAAACTTGAGATCCCCTTCTCAGAAAGAATATTGGCTAACCCTTGGTTAATTACAGACAACAGCGATGGCCCACGGTAAATTAAACCTGTATACAACTGAACTAAGGTGGCTCCCATATTCAAATATTCCCAAACCTCCTGAGCGGGGTGCATCTTTGGATCACAACCTACTCCTCCCAACGCAACAATAGGGAACCTGCCATTAGTTCTTGCAAACACCTTCCCCACCATCTCCTGAACGTACTGCTTCAACGGTTTACCACTCACGCCCCCAAACCCAAAATCTTCCAAGATTGTCTGAGAAGTCCTCAGATTCTCACGCTTAGTAGTGGTATTACCAATGACACACCCATCTATCTCATAGCTTTGGCACAACTCCAAAATTTGATCGAGTTCGTTATCACTCAAATCCGGAGAGATTTTTGCGAGTACTGGTTTGAAAGGACTATTGCCTTCGAGCCGATATTGTTTAATTTTCTTCAGAAAGGGCTCTAAAAGTTCAGGATCTTCAAAGGTTCTACCTTCCGATGTGTTGGGACAGCTTAAATTTAAGGTAGTAAAGTCACCCACAGAATAAAAACGGCAAAAACCTTGAAAATAGTCATCAACTGCCTCTTCCCCAGCAATGTCAGGATCGGCAGTTTTGACTAGATTGACTCCCAAAGGTTTTTGAAATTGAAGTTTGGTCAGACGGCTGTGGACAATATCTGCACCCACACTATTAAGACCCAGCCGATTGATTAGACCCCCATCTTGGGGAAGTCGTAACAATGTTGGAGAGGGATTGCCTCTCCAATATTGGTAGCTTACTGAGCCTACTTCCATGTGTCCAAATCCAAGAGCCGCTATAAGGGGATGGACCTGACCGTGCTTATCAAATCCCGCCGCTAAACCCACAGGATTTTCAAATTCAATCTCCCAAACTTTTACTTTTAAAGTTGGAAACTGAGTATCGTACATCCTCCTTAGCATCTGGCAAGCCAAGGAGGATTTCGAAACTAATGACCCTATCTTAATGGTGCTATTATGCGTAAACTCAGGATCTAAACGGAACAAAATTGGACGAATAATATGATCGTAAAACATTTTATTAAGTGGATATTTTAAATCCCTACCCCCTATTTTTTCCAGTATAACATTAGCTTCCACTGCACTTTCTAGTTTGACCCAGAAGAGTCTCATCCAGAAATCAGCTCGACATTACAAACGAACGAATAGTAAAGTTCACAGATGCGAAAATTTACTTTCCTGCTATTTTTGATAACTCCAGTGCTGGCTCAATCAACAGCAGAAAAACGTGTTTTGGAGCGCGTCCAAAATATGATTAGACAAGACGGCCAAGTAACCTTTTCTGATCTCCACAATAACAAAGAATTAAGTGAAGCAGAAAAACTCTTCGTTGGACGCCTATACGAAATATTCTTTCAAATCCCCGCCTTTCTCAAGGTGGAGTATGAAAGCATGCAAAGAGTTCCAACTATAAAAGAGATAGCAGCTAGCTTTGGAATAACTCGTCAATCAGCAACTTTACTTTTGTCGGTCATGGAGTCAGATAGGCGCATGCCCAACCTATTTAGTCGCGATCCTGTAACCGGAGAAATTAAATCTTTAGAACTCAAACAAATTGAAGCCTTCATTGCTAATCGTGGAACAAACATTAAAATTACCCAATGGGAACTGCAGCCTCTTCCTCAATTTGAGATGCTTGATTTTCAGGGAGAAATGCTCCGTTCTACAGATCTTATTGGGAAAAACACACTTCTTTACTTCTGGTTCACCGGTTGTCCTCCCTGTGTAAGAATTGCACCAATTCTGGAAAACCTCAATAATCGTTACCAAAATACTAACTTTCAAGTCATTGGGGTTAATGCTGATCGTGTTCTATCGCTAAACATAACTGATCAGGCAAGAAGATCGCACCTTGAGAAGCATCACCTCAACTTTGTCAATGTTCATCTCAACAAGTCCGCTCGAGATGCCTTCGGAACAATCCAAGTCTTTCCCACTCTATTCTTTGTTAGTCCAGATGGCACTATTCTCCATCATTTGATCAATTTTCAGAACCGCAAAGTCTTAGATGAATTGACTCAGAAACTATTGGAGGATTCCCAATAAAAACACCGTTGCTCACCTGACCATTGCCAATCAATTACTAGAGGACTGTGAAATGAAATTGTTTCGTGAAGTGGACTTATTTTCCTCCACATTCCTAGTTGTTGGAAACATTATTGGTATTGGGATATTCACAACCTCAGGACTCATTGCCGAAGAAATTGGAACTGGAATCTGGCTATTGGGCATTTGGATCATCGGAGGTCTGCTAGCCTTGCTTGGAGCAATTTGCTACGCAGTTCTAGCCCTACAAATACCCAAAGCAGGTGGAGAATACGCTTTCCTCTATCCTTCCTATGGTCCCCTGCCAGCGTTTTTAGCAGGATGGACATCTCTCCTAGTTGGATTTGCCGCTCCCACTGCCGCCGTGGCTCTGGGTTTTGCCCACTATCTCGCATTATCCTTAGAAATTAAAATATTGGACAACCCATTATTCTTGAAGGGGATAGCATCTTTATCTATTCTTGTCGTTACGATTTCACTTACCACAGGGTTGAAATTAGGAACCCGTATTCACTCAATCATAACCTTCTTTAATCTGTTCCTGATCATTGTCTTTTCAGTGCTTGTATTAGAAAAGGCCCCTATTACTCAAAATCTGGGCCCAATTCTGGAACAGTTTCATCCCAATTTAGATTTATCCTCTCTGGCTACTGCCGTCGTGATGGTCATGTTCTCTTTCAGTGGGTGGAATGCCGCCGTGTATCTGGTTGAGGAAATTCGTGAACCCCGAATTAATATTCCTCGTTCTCTGGTTCTGGGAACATTAACGGTTACTCTCGTCTATTTGCTGATAAATTTGGCTTATTTCAGTTCAGTTCCTGTATCTGAACTTTCTGGAAAGATTGCAGTAGCTGAGATAACAGCACGAGCTACCTTCGGAACTGCAGGCACTCTGCTTACTAATATTCTGATTCTATTTTCCATCCTAAGCTCGATGACGGCTATGTCAATTGCCGGACCACGGGTATATTTTGCAATGGCACGTAATCGACTCTTTCCCAAATGGTTAACTAAAGTCCATCAAGAAAAAAAAATCCCCTTGGGATCAATATGGTTCCAAAACAGTATAGCTCTGCTCTTAATTGCTATTGGGACTTTACGTGAAATTCTAGTCTACTCTGGGTTCATTCTTCTTTTTTTTTCCACCCTAACCGTATCCATATTGCTTATTAGAAGACATCAAATACCAATAACCCTGTCCTATCCAGGAATTTACATCATTTTGGCAGGATTTTTCGTTCTAGTGAACTCTACAGTACTCTTGAATGTGGCAATCTCAAATCCAAAGGAAACTCTAGCTAGTCTTATAACAGTAGCCTCAGGACTGCCGATATATTTTTTCTACAAAACCCAGTAATTCCATTTTAATACTTCTTAATCTGGCTTCTGCACTTTTCCCGTCATAGGAACAAAACGAACGCTAGTTACAAAGGTTTTTCTTAGTTGACCACCTATCTTAGTGGCAAAAATTAAGCTTTGGATCTCACCTACTTTTCCTACAGGAATCACTAACTTTCCATTCTCGGCTAACTGATCCACTAAGGGGGATGGAATACGATCAGCTGCAGCAGTCACAAAAATAATGTCAAAAGGAGACTTTTCTGACCAACCTGCATAACCGTCTCCTGCACGCACAGTAACGTTTTTGTAACCTAATTTTGAAAGAGTTTCCCTTGCTCTATAGGCCAGTGACGGGATAATTTCGATTGTAAAAACTTCCGCTACTAAGCCTGATAAAACCGCAGATTGATACCCAGATCCAGTTCCAATTTCCAAAACCCTGTCCTCAGGTTGAGGATTGGCAATTTGAGTCATCAAAGCGACTATATAGGGCTGGGAAATAGTCTGATTTTGACCAATTGGTACTGGATGATCCTCATAAGCATAAGCATGAACTTCCGAAGGCATAAACAAGTGCCGAGGAACTACTTTCATAACCTCCAAGATACGTTCGTTCTTAATATCACGGTTTTTAAGTTGGACCTCAACCATTCGTTCTCGAAGGCTGCCATATTGATCTTCTGTGTTTTGCGCTGCCCTTATCAGATACCATTCGCCAACAAAAAATACCCAATAAAAAAATAAAATGATTTTCAAAGAAAAAATAAAGGATATTCTGACTGATGAAGCCGTCAACACAAATTGAACTCCCTAAGAATGGGACAGATTACAAAAATTCATGGCCACCTCTTGTCTCTCGCCTGCTATTCAAAAACAGCTAACTCTCCTCCATCAGCGACTATCATTTACAAGTCATTGATTCTATCGATTAGTTGTCTGAGACGACCAAAATCACGTTGATTAAAAAAAAGACTTAAACGAGGAAGTTCTAACAAATCTGGCTCATTATTTTCTTCGGGAAATGGTTTGCAGGACTCGATGACACCATCGGAAAGAATATCCTGAAATTCCTGATTCAAAATCTCAATAGAATCTTTGGATAGGGTTGCTTTTAATCGCAAAACCAACTGGCGTCTCCGATCAACATAACGAGAAGAATGATACAGACGGTAAAATTTTTCAATCTCAATACAGGCTTCTTCCACATTATCGGTAACAAAAAATAGCGATTCATCTTGGGGTGAAACATATCCTTTGTCGAACAGTTGTTCTCGAACAAAACGTTGCCAACTTTTCCAATAAGTTCCTCCCGGAGCATCCAACATAACAATAGGCGTGGGTTCGCTCCGGCCTGTCTGAACTAAGGTTAGTGTTTCAAAACCTTCATCATGAGTACCAAATCCTCCGGGCATCAAAACAATGGCTTTCGATTCCTTTACAAAAAAAAGCTTGCGAGTGAAAAAAAATCGAAAATTAATAAGCTTATTGTCTCCAGATATAACTTGATTCGCTCCTTGCTCGAAGGGAAGTTGAATATTTAAACCAAAACTATTTTCCCGTCCAGCACCCTGCAACCCAGCCTCCATAATCCCGGGACCCGCTCCAGTAATAACCATATAACCTGCTTTAACCATCTTCTGACCTAGATCTAAGGCAGCCTGAAATTCAGAATCCTCTGGCTGGGATCTAGCCGACCCAAAAATACTAATTTTGGGAACATCTCGATAGGGGGCAAAAACCTTAAATGCGTAACGGAGTTCTTTAACAGCTGTTCTGAGGATTTTGACATCACCGCGATCGGAGTTTTCACGCGCGAGTTTGACACCGGTTACAAATATTTCTCTTAGCAGGCTTAAATTGGAGTAAGGTTGAAGTTCCTCTAGAATACCGTCAATTGTTTTAGAAAGAGCCTTATCACTCACATCATAAAAAGGCATACTTTCTGAACGGTCACGCTCCTTCATATAGTACCCAATACTCCCATAATAAATGGATATCAACTATTGATTTGGGAAAAAAAAGCACCCAATGTTGACTATTTACCAAACAACATCTAGATTAACCCACTTATGTATTTTTACATGATAATCACGTTTGCCTCTACCATGCCAGCTATGGCTATGCGCTGGCTTCACATTGAAAGTGATCCTGTTTTTGAGGCAATTGTTTTTGGAATCGGAATCTTTGGGGCTGCATTTTTGCTTTCTTGGGCAGCTGAAGTAGCTCAAATGGACATCTCACGGGGCCTGGCTCTGGCCATTCTGGCCTTAATAGCCATTTTGCCGGAATATGCTGTCGATCTTTATTTTGCTTGGGTAGCAGCTTATGAACCAGCCTATTCTGCCTATGCTACCGCTAATATGACTGGGGCAAATCGATTACTGGTTGGAGGTGGCTGGCCCTTGGTCGTTCTCCTATTCTGTCTCAAATTTCGCAAGTCTCATATCCAGTTGGAAGGCTCTAATCGCACCGAAGTTTCCTATCTTCTGATCGCTACGCTATATGCCTTTACTATTCCTGTTAAAGGAAGTTTGAACATAGTTGACTTCGTCATCTTGGCATCAATCTTTGCCTGCTACGCTTGGCGAACTGCCGTAATGGAAGTCGAAGAACCACATCTTGTAGGACCAGCCCGTCTAATTGCTACCTTGCCACAAGGGAGCCGTCGCACAATCACTGTGAGCCTTTTTGTTTTTGCAGCATTTGCTATTTTTTCCTGTGCCGAACCTTTTGCGGAAGCACTAATCGCATCAGGAAAAGTATTGGGAATTGATGAGTATTTCTTAGTCCAGTGGCTGGCACCTCTAGCTTCAGAAGCTCCAGAATTTATCATCGCAGCACTTTGGAGCCTGAGAGGACAAGCTCCAGCTGCTATTGGAGCACTAATCTCTTCCACTGTTAATCAATGGACACTGCTTATCGGTACCATCCCAGTTGTTTACAGCATCAGCAGTGGACATGTCAGGGAAATGGTCTTAGACACCCGCCAACAACACGAAATCTTTCTCACTGCCTCTCAATCAGTCCTAGCTGTAATGATTCTTATGAACCTGAAAATGAATCTGTGGGAGTCGGCAGCATTGTTTTTCCTATTTGCAAGCCAACTGGTTTTCCCCGACATTCGAGTTGAAGTAGGTGTTTTATTTCTTATTTTGGCAACTATATTGATCTTTAAAAGAGCCAAATATATTGGACCTCTTCTCAAGGAAGGCTTGTTTATACCTAAGGACAAGTAGATACTTCGAACTTCTAAAACCTGTCTACTACATTTACAGCGTCAATACAAAACATCTCTCTTATCTTTCATTTTTAATGCTAAAAAGAATCTCTTCTGGAGTTACAGTAGCAGTTCCAAGTTTACCAATTACTATACCGGCTGCGTGGTTTGCTAAAATTGCGGCCTGGTGGACTGAAGCTCCAGCTGTCACTGCTAAAGTTAAACAAGCCACCACCGTATCCCCTGCCCCAGTCACATCATAAACCTCTTGAGCAACGGTTGGAATGTGAGAAAAACTATCACCCTCAAAGAGAGTCATTCCCTCTTCCCCACGAGTGACCAAAAGATAGTCCAATGCTGCTCTTGTTAACAATTGTTGCCCTACTTCAACAAGAGCTAATTCGTTTACAATTTTTGTTCCAGAAGCCCGGCGAAGCTCTTCCATATTGGGAGTAACAACAGAAGCTTGATGGTACGCAGAAAAATCATCTGATTTTGGATCTACCGATATAAATTTTCCATATTCTCGACATTTTTTAATGAGATTTTGAACCAGTGGCAAATGTAGAACCCCCTTTGAATAGTCCGAAAGGATTACCGACTGTACCTGCTCAAAACAGTTAGAACAAATCTTGAAAAATTCTTTCTGGAGCTTTTCATCCAGCGATTCAGTATTCTCCCGATCAGTGCGGCATATCTGTTTTTGATGAGCTAAAATACGAGTCTTAATGGTAGTCATTCGGGTCTCATCCCTAATGATTGCCTCCGTATTAATACCTTGGTTCTCTAACTCTGCAATCAGTTGATTTCCCGCCTCATCCTGACCTAACAATCCGATTAAAATAGGTTGGGCACCTAAAACTGAAAGATTGGCTGCTACATTGGCTGCACCTCCGAGATGAATCGTTTCTTCGACAACTTCAACAACAGGTACAGGTGCCTCAGGAGAAACTCGTCTTACATGTCCCCAAACAAACTGATCTAGAATAAGGTCACCAACTACCAAAACTGGCTGACCTTTAAATCGTTCTACAATATGGGTGAGTTCATCTTTTGTACTAGTCATAGTATCGATTGTACCGCCTGAAACACTGGATCAACTTCTATCGAACGGATACAGTGTGGCTCGTCAAAATGGAGACAAAAGTACCCCGGACATGGCATACAAGGCAAATCGGAACGAATCAGTCGATGCTCCACACCCCACGGATGCCAAACTTTATAATCCGATGATCCAAAAATAACTACAACCTTTTTCTGCAAAGCTGCTGCGATATGAGTAGGACCGGTATCATTACCAACATAAAGAGTAGAAAGTGACACTAGAGCCGCAAAATGCCGAATAGACAACGGATTTACAAAACCTATCTCGGAACTGCACAGGGTTTTAAGTTTGCTCAATAAAGATTCCTCTCCAGGACCGGCAGTCAATATAACCCTACTACCTGCATCTACTAACCGATCAGCCAAGGCAGCAAATTTTTCCACGTCCCATTGCTTAGTATCGAAAGCAGCGGCAGGATGGATTAAAATAAAGCCCTTATTAATTTCTTGAGTAGACCTTCCCTGTTGAGTCAGCAAGTCTCGAACCACCTGCACATCCTCGGATTGAACCGTAATTAGAGGAGATGGCACTGGTTCTACAGGAAAACCTAGTTGTTTTAGACTCGACAATTGATGTTCTACTGTATGAATAGGCTGCCGATTCCATAACCGACCAGACTCATGAATTTTTATATTGTAAAGGAATGAACATCGACTGGCCCGATATCCAACCCGTTTAGGAGCCCCAGATAATACAGTCAATAATGCACTAGTTGTACCTCCATGAAGATCAATAGCCATAGTGGGCTGAAAAGATCGAATTTCCTGAATAGCCCTTAATCGAGCAATGGATTTATTTGGTTGGTCTTCAATTACAATTAACCGATCAATATTCGGATTATTCTCTAGAACCTGTCTGTAGGCACTCTCAATCACCACCGCAACCTTCCATCCTGAAACACGCTTTGCAACGGCTAGTACAGGAGTCATTAAAACGGCATCACCAAGTGACCGCAGACGGACAAATATTAAACGACCAGGCGACTGATCCTTTTGATCAAATTCCCTGACCCAAGACTCGGACATCTATGTCAGATCTTTCTCATCGTCTAACCCTGATGTATCAATTATTGCCTCATCGACCAGCATTACCGGGATACCATCCCTTATAGGATAAATCCGATGACAGGATATGCATTCCAAACCTTTACTGTCGGCAGTAAGCTTTATCTCGGTTTTGCAAACCGGGCAGGCCAAAATATCTAATAACTCTTGACTGATGGTCATATCTTACTCCTTTACAAATGCTGGCCAGCTAGCTCTCCATTCACCAAAACAACTTCTTTAAACACTATCAAACTCTATTAGAATACCCCACTTGAACAGAATTGCTAAAAATGCAGTGGCTTAAAACTATGTGCATCAAGAGAGTTCGGCTGTTTGCAACTTGCGATATTTAGCGCCCTGCGGTTTTAGAATACTTTGATAGAGATGAATATCTCTTACTCGAATTTGTCCTGCCCTTTCATTTAGACCAACAGTTTGAACGTATCGAACTAACTTGCTCAAATTCTTTCGGGACTTAACCCTGACTAATGTTAGGTGAGGGTGAAAGCTTCGTTTGTTATGAAGAAAACCCATTTGCTGAAGACGGCTTTCGATTTTTGCCTGCATTTCACAAAGAACTTCACACTTTTCTATCCCAAGCCAAACAATTCGTGGACGAGTAAGATGGGGGAAAACTCCAACACCTTTAAACTGAAGATCGAAAGAAGCAGTCTCGCATGCTGTAGATTTAAGGATCTCAACAACCTCAGACACAACTTCAGAGTCAATGTTTCCTAAAAAGTTTAAAGTCAAATGGATTGACTCCGATCGGAGAAATCTCCCATCCATCTTTAGCTCTCTTAAGTGGCGACTTATTCTTTGGCAGTGCTCAAGAACGGAATTAGAAACAGTAATAGCAAAAAAGGCCCGAATAACTGATGAACCTTTAGATACGACCATCACCAAAACCTTTACAATAGACTTCTTCGAACTAGATCTAAAGCGAATCGGGCAGTACGAATACGAACAGTATCACGTGGGCCGGGAAATTGGAGCCGCTGGGTTTGATTACCCTGAGGTCCCGACACCCCTATAAAAATCAGCCCTACCGGCTTTTCGGGGCTCCCACCTTCTGGCCCTGCTACTCCAGTAGTTGAAAGGCCAATATCCGCACCAGTGCGCTTACGAATCCCTATCGCCATCTGCTCGGCAACAGATTCACTAACTGCACCAAATCTCTCCAGAGTCGTTTCATTAACTCCTAACCAATCTACTTTGAAATTGTTGTTGTACGAAACAACTCCTCCCAAATAATATTCAGAGCTGCCAGACACATCAGTCACCATCTTGCCCACTAGTCCCCCGGTACACGATTCAGCTGTGGCCAAAGTCAACCCTTTTTCGCGCAGCACCTGACCTACCACTTCTTCCAAGTGTTCATCACGATCAGTAAAAACTGACTCACCCAGTTCATCTCGAACACGTCCAACTAGTTCTTCCAATTGGGATTCAGCCACTCTCTTTTCTGGTTCTCCTATCCAATTGAAGGACAACTCAAGATTACCAGGAGAAGAAAGAATAGTTGTCTCAATCAACGGATAGGATTTGTAGATTGGGCCGATAGAAGAATCAACTTGGGATTCACCTGCCGCAGCCACCTTCAAACGTCGATAGAACTGACGAGAAGTCTGCTTGTGCTCCCGAACCAATGGGACTACTAAGTCCACCATCATAGGTTTTAATTCCCTAGGAGGACCAGGCAACAAAAAAATCAAAACCTGATCTTCCTTAAGAAAGAGCCCTGGGGCCGTCCCGTTGAGGTTGTCCAAGGGCTGCGCTCCCTCAGGAACCATAGCCTGCCGCTGGTTGCTTTTAATTTTACTTAGACGGGTTTGCTTGTAACGCTCTTCCATCTTTTCTAAAATATCGGAATCTAGACAAAGATTGCGTCCCAGTGTCTCTGCAACTGTCTCTCGAGTAATATCATCGTTAGTTGGTCCCAGTCCTCCTGTTACTACAATAATTTCCGCAGCCTTTAAACCGGCATTCAGTGCTCGTTTAATTTCTTCTGATCGGTCTCCAATAACACTCTTCCGAATTACTTCAATGCCCAATTCATTTAGCTGTTGAGTAATAAACAGAGAATTTGTATCCAAATGAGAAGACGTCAGAAGTTCCGATCCAACGGCAATGATCTCTGCCTGGATTCTAGGCGGCAGGACTGTATGTTCTGAATCTATGCTATCCAATAACGTCTCCATCTTCTAAGCGATGGCTCCAGATATAAAATGACAACCGGATTATCATCGCTAGTTTGTGTAACTACTATCCTGTTAGAAAAAAAAGAACTTTCAGAGAAAAACCAGCATATACTCCGGCGATTAAATCATCGCAGACTATTCCAAATCCTCCTCCAAGACCTTCGCTTTCCCTTGCTGGAGAAGGCTTCACGATATCAAAGAATCTGAATAGCAAAAAACCAGCTACCAGAGAAGGTGCTGAAACCGGGACCCACAACAAACAGAATATCTGCCCCACAATTTCATCAATAACAACCCGAGAGGGATCTGAATTGCCATCAGATTGGGCAACTTTCCCAGAAAAAAAGATAGCCGGAAAGAGCAACAAAAACAAAAGGGCTCCCAAAATTACCCTCTCTTGTAAAGGAAAAATCTGGTGTACCGCCAACACTAGAAATACTGCCTCTAGCGATCCCCAAGTACCTGGAGCCCAAGGCAGATAACCAACTCCAAATCCGCTTGCTAGAAAGTCACTAAGTCGTTTCAGCTTATTCCCCCAAATCAAATAGGCAATAGCCAACACTGCAGAATGATAGTGAAAAATAATTTTCTGCTATTGTTGTTTTTCGGACAGAACACACCAATTGGTCCTATTTCATTGCACAACAGCACCCACAAGATCGTAGGGATGAGCTGTATCAATTCGCACTGGAACAATATCTCCAGCTCTAGTTTGATCAGTAATACCATCATTAAGATAGACGACACCATCAATGTCAGGAGCCTGAGTTGACAAGCGTCCTTGCCACAACAAATCACTCTCCGTTGATACCCCCTCTACCAAAACTGGAAGGGTTTCTCCCACCAACTTGAGATTACCGGCCTTGGAAATTTCTGCTTGTAATTTCATAAGCTGCTGTCGACGTTCCTCTTTCACATCTACTGGCACCTTATTGCCAAATGGATATGAAGCAGCATTATCTTCATCCGAATAGGTAAATACTCCTAAACGTTCGAAGCGTGCTTCTTCTACAAAATCCATCAGTTCATTAATATCCTCTTCTGTCTCCCCTGGAAAGCCCACAATCATTGTAGTGCGAATAGCAACTCCAGGAACTTTATCTCGAATACGCTTCAACAAACGGGTAAGAGAACGCCGATTGCCTCCCCTCTTCATCTGTTTGAGAACTTGTCGAGAAATGTGCTGTAAAGGAACATCAATATATTTACAAGCTGTGGGAGTTTCAGCAATAGCTTGGAGAAGTTCATCGTATATATTGTTGGGATAGGCATAAAGAAAGCGAACCCAGCGAATTTCCTCTATTTTCCCCAGCTTTCGAATCAGATCGGCTAGACCTAGTCGGTTGCCCCAATCCCAGCCATACATAGTAGTATCTTGAGCTACTAAGTTGATCTCCCGAACTCCCTGAACAGCTAATTGTCTGGCTTCGCTCAAAATAGAATCGAGTGGACGACTCCTAAAACTACCTCTTAGTTGAGGGATTACACAAAAAGTACAGGGATGATCACATCCCTCAGCTACTTTGATATAGGCGCTATAACCCGGAGTCGTTAATATTCTTGGATCATCATCACTATACAGATAAAGTTCCCGTGACTCATAATGAGGAGGATCTAAACTAGAGGTTTGATCGCAACACAAATCCAATATCTTGGGTATTTCGTTAGTTCCAATGACAGCATCTACTTCCGGAATTTGTTCCATGATTTGGGTACGATGACGCTCCACCAAACACCCAGCTACTATTAATCTACGACAATTTCCGGCCACCTTTTGCTGAGCCATTTCCAAAATACTGTCAATTGACTCCTGGCTGGAACTCTCGAGAAAACCACACGTGTTAACAACGATAATCTCAGCCTCCTCCTGAGAGGCCGTAATCTCATGCCCACCACGCGCTAAGTGACCCAGCATAACCTCTGTATCAACTCGGTTCTTAGCACACCCCAAACTCACAAAACCAATTTTAGCCATATTAAGGTCTATTATATTAGCACTTTGATCATGATTTGGTGAAAAGACAAGTAAGCATTCCAAGACAAGAAGACTGGCAGATTAAAAGAGGCCTTCCTGAGAAGTCCGATCAGGCTTGATACCAAAATGATCATAAGCCAGATGAGTTGCAACCCGACCCCGTGGTGTACGATTTAAAAATCCAATTTGAATCAGATAAGGTTCGTAAATATCCTCAATCGCATCCTTTTCCTCGCTAATAGCAGCAGAAATAGTACTAACCCCTACTGGCCCACCATTAAATTTTTCAATAATAGTCAACAAAAGCTTACGATCAATCTCGTCAAAACCAAATCGATCCACATTCATCATCTCAAGTCCAGCACAGGCAACTTGATAATCAATAGCACCTTGTGCGCGCACCTGTGCATAGTCACGAACACGTTTCAAAAGACGATTGGCAATTCTTGGTGTTCCTCGGCTTCTACGAGCAATCTCCAAACCACCTTTTTTATCAATATCCACTTTCAAAATATCAGCAGAACGATCCACTATAGTTGCCAAACTATCCTCATCATAAAAGTCCAGACGTTGGATAATCCCAAATCGACCTCTCAAAGGAGAGGTTAATAATCCAGTGCGAGTAGTAGCTCCGACTAGAGTAAAACGGGGAATATCAATTTTGACGGACCGAGCTCCAGGACCTTCTCCAATAATAATATCGATCTGGAAATCTTCCATAGCCGGGTAAAGAATCTCTTCGATCGAAGGAGGTAGCCGATGAATCTCGTCTATAAAAAGAACATCGCTCTCTTCCAAATTCGTCAAAATAGCAGCTAAATCGCCACGTCTTTCGATAGCAGGCCCCGAAGTACCTCGAAAGTTGACATTTAATTCATGAGAAAGAATGTGAGCAAGTGTCGTCTTTCCCAAACCTGGTGGCCCAAAGAGCAAAACGTGGTCCAAAGCCTCACGCCTTTGTCGAGTTGCCTCAATGGCAATAGAAACATTATCCTTCACCCTCTCCTGACCGATAAATTCCCTCAACGCCCGAGGCCGAAGATTATTCTCAAAACCGATCTCACCATCCTGGTGAACAGGATCCATGATACGATCTTCACTCGTTGTCGCCATTTAGCCCTACATCCTCTTCAACGAACTTCTTAAAAGAACCTCAAAACGATCAGTATTGCCTTCCTCTAATGCCTGTGAAACAACCTGTTCCGCCGTATTTTGAGCATAACCCAAGTTCACAAGTGCTGACATTACATCTGTTTTTAGAGAATTGGAACCACCAAAAGCTTTATCTGCAAAATCCTCTTGCAGTTCAGGAAAAAGACCCTCAATCTTATCCTTCATCTCCAAAACAAGCCGTTCCGCCGTTTTCTTGCCCACACCAGGGATTTTATTCAGCCGAACTACATCACCACCAATCACTGCTCCCACAAATTCAGCTACAGGAAGTCCAGAAAGAATCGCAACTCCAAGCTTTGGACCAATTCCCGAAATCTGGATTAATTGGGTAAACAGCGTCTTCTCCTTGCCCGTAAGAAAACCGTACAAGCTAAGAGCATCTTCCTTGACGTGAGTATAGATACGCAGACTGACAGTGCCACCTATTTCTCCTAGATCATAATATGTGGAAAGAGGAACTAGTACTTCGTAACCAACTCCGTTAACGTTGATCAATAGACGGTCTGTCGCCTTCTCGATTAAAATTCCTTCTAATTGAGCTATCATCTCTCGTGATTATAGAAGTAACACATAGGAAACCGGAAGCCTATCTATTAGATCCTACCTTCTCCTAGATTGAAAGCGCCCAAAAAGGTTAGACTGTGGCTTTTTGCTCCAACTATCCTATAATAGAGGTTTTACCAGAGAGAATAGACCTTGACTATCAACCGATCCGAAGTACTCAATCATTTTCGTAAAAACAGAGGTTTGCTGGGAATACGCAGTAAACTACCGGTTCGGGACGAGTATATGCTTTCTCTTCTCTATACTCCTGGAGTTGCTGAGCCCTGTCGTCGTATTCATGAGGACGTAGCACTTGCTTTTAATTACACAATAAAGGGTAACACCGTAGCTTTACTGAGCGATGGTTCTGATGCGATGGTCAAACGATTTGGCCCACATGGATTGATTCCTTTCTTGGAAAGCCACGCCCTCATTTGCCGAGAGTTGGCAGCTATTAATGCCTATCCTCTTACTTTGGATATTGATTCTGACGATCTCTTCGTTGAAACAGCAGTTAATTTGGAACCGGGAATCTGTGGGATTGCACTGGATTATTGTGAATTTCCAAAAGTTTTGGGTCTCGTAGAAAAGATCCAGAGCCAGGTTGATGTGCCGGTTGTCAATATTGCCGGAGAAGTAACTGCTGCTCTTTTACTGACAGGCTTTTACAACGCCAGTCGATTGCTCAAAAAACCCCCGGAAGAAATGGAAATAATTCTATATGGTCAAAACGCTGCCACCCATGCCCTGCGCAATTTAGCTGAACTATCACCATTCAGCAATGTACATCTCTTGGATCCCAATGAAGGCGAAAACACTCTGCCCGAAAAATCACAACCTGATATTTTGGTAAACACCCAAGAAGAATTGCCTTCCCCAATACTTTCATCTCTTCAGCAGCAAAATGTTGTCTTTGATCTATCATCCCAAGATCACTGTTCCGATCCAGTCGACCATTATTATCATTTCTGGAATCGAGAAATCCTTTCTTTTCATCCTCTACTTATTTTCCCCGGTTTATTCCGGGGCATGATGGACTGCCGTTTGAAGGAAATTCCCACTCACTTTTTTGTTGAAATTGCTAAAAACGTTGCTGACCTACAAGATGATATCAACCTCGATGAGGGTCAACTCTTCCCGAATCCTCTTGATCTTAAAATTGCTCCCACTGTTGCCCGTACGGTTACCCAACTAGCAAAAGACGCTTTCCCCGACAACACGTTCCCGACTCCCGAAACGATATACGAACAAACATTCGAAAAAATTTACACCGGTGAAAGACCTCACGCAGGATCAGCCTATTTAAAAAGATCCAACCGTAAAAAATCGTCTCAATCTTTGGCAAAAGAATCTCTGGAACTGCACGAACAGTTCAGAGGGGCCATTGAAGTTGTTTCGAAACTCCCTCTGCGCGACGAATTTATGTTAAAAATTATCTCACCCCCCCAAGTACAAATACCAGCCGAAGAAATTCTCAAAGATCCTCTAAACGTCTTTGAATACAGCAGTAAAAGCAATCTTGTAGCAGTTGTCACAGATGGCTCGGCTGTACTGGGGCTGGGGAATATTGGTGCAGAAGCAGCTTTGCCCGTCATGGAAGGAAAATGTCTACTATTGAAAACCCTAGCAGGTGTGGAAGGGATTCCTCTCTGCCTTCGATCCCAGGATCCCGATGTGATCATTAATGCAGTTTCTGCCTTTCGTCCTATTTTGGGAGGAATTAATCTGGAAGACATCTCAGCTCCCCGCTGTTTTGAAATTGAGGACAGACTACGCGAAATTACAGATATCCCAATTTTCCACGACGATCAACATGGAACTGCCGTAGTAGTTTTAGCTGGCATAATTAATGGGGCACGCACTGTTGGTCTGGAGCTGAAAGATCTCGATATTGTTATCAATGGCGCCGGAGCTTCGGCTATTGCAGTCACTAAGCTATTACTCAAGAGTGGAGTTGGAGAAGTTATTTTGTGCGACACTCGTGGAGCAATCTACGAAGGACGCACAGAGGGCATGAATGAAACAAAAGAAAAAATTTCCAAAATCACCAACCATGGCAAGAGAAAAGGTGGCTTAAAAGAAGTAATCAAAGGAACCAAAGTTTTCGTGGGACTGTCCGTACCTGATGTTCTTAACCAAGAAATGATCCGAACCATGGCAAAAGATCCCTTAATCTATGCTCTAGCCAATCCTATCCCAGAAATTATGCCTGAAGAGGCCGAAGCTGCTGGTGTAGCACTAATAGCTACTGGACGTAGCGATTTTAAAAACCAGATTAATAATTCCTTGGCCTTTCCCGGTATCTTTCGAGGAGCACTGGATGTTCGAGCTAAAAATATTAACGATGAAATGAAAATTGCAGCGGCCCTGGCCATTACAAGTCTGATCTCCGACCGAGAACTGAATCGAGAATATATTATTCCCCACGCACTTGATTCCAGAGTACCTCCGCAAGTAGCAGCAGCAGTAGCACAATCCGCCTTGGAAACAGGCCAAGCTCGAGTCTTGGTAGACCCAAAGGTAATCCGAGAAAATACTCGTGAATTTTTGTACGGTGGCAGACTAGATCCAGTAATGGGTGAACCCCTGTAAACTAATACCTTGTCCTACGCATTCTATTGCTAAGGGAACTGCTACAAAATGGATGAAACAAGCTGTCGCGAGTGGATCTGTGAGATCGGGCGGCGCATGTACGACAAGGATTTGGTAGCCGCCAACGAAGGGAATCTCTCTATTCGTATAGACAATCGTCTACTCGCCACTCCCACAGGGGTTTGCAAAGGATTTCTCAAACCAGAAGACTTGGTCGTTACCGACCTGGAAGGCAAACAAATTAGCGGTGACATGAAGGTTTCTACAGAAATCCTCATGCACGTAGTCGTATACAAACACCGTCAAGATGTGACTGCCATCTGCCATGGACATCCGACTTATGCCACCGCCCACGCAGTAGCGGGCATTCCACTAACCGAAGCCCTAATGCCAGAAGTAGTGGTGACACTTGGCTGTGTTCCTGTAGCACCCTACGGAACCCCCTCCACTCAGGAACTTGCAGATAGTCTCGTGGATCTAGTCCCTAACTATGATGCAATTCTACTTGCTAATCATGGAGCAATTACCTATGGAACCGATTTGGAACAGGCGTTCTTCAAAATTGAAATTTTAGAACACTTCGCCAAAATTAATATATTGACTCGAACTCTTGGAGAACCAACTCTTCTCTCCCGTGAAGCAGTAGACAAACTGTTTGCTGTGCGAGAAAAGTATGGTATAACGGCCCCGGAGTTTCGCCAGCTTGGTTGTCCAGTAACAGCGGAAGACGAGTTGGAAACTGTGACCTTGTCTCGAAGCGAACTCGAAGACCTTCTCGAGAAGGTAGTCCTAGAGGTGGAAAAAGGGGGCAAAGCTTGAATCTCCAACTCAAAAAATCTTTTAAAAAACTTAAAACTCTGAATTCCCGAAATTTAAAAGTTTACTCTGCGTCACCGGTTTCGTTTACGCTAGTTTTGGAGGAGAAAATATATGGCTGATTCGATGGAGGCTTTGGGGATGGTAGAGACGAGGGGTTTAGTGGCCATGATCGAGGCGGCTGACGCCATGGTCAAAGCTGCAAAAGTAACCCTAGTCGGCTACGAAAAGGTTGGCAGTGGATTGGTAACAGCTATCGTTCGCGGAGATGTTGCAGCCGTTAAGGCAGCAACAGACGCCGGTGCGGCTGCTGCTCGCCGAGTGGGTGAACTTGTAAGCGTTCATGTCATTCCCAGACCACACAATAACTTAGATGAAAGACTTCCAATTACTGTTACAGATAATTAAGGCAGCGCTTCTTTCACTTAAAGTGAATTGCGCCCACTTTCCTAGTCATGATTCTCGGTAAAGTCACTGGCACTGTCGTTGCCACCCACAAGGACGAAAAACTTCAAGGCAAAAAACTCCTCATTGTGAGGATAATTGATCCTGTGAGGGATAAAACTACCGGTTACCAAGTTTCGGTAGATACAGTAGGAGCTGGTGCCGGTGAGACCGTAATTCTTGTCGGTGGAAGTTCGGCTCGAATGGCAACTGGTCTAAAAGACCATCCAGTTGACTCTGCTATCGTAGGCATCGTCGATATGATGGAGTTGTCGCCAGAAGGTAACAATCAGGAGAGCAGAAAGGATTGATGCAGCAATGCGATTAGCTCGAGTGGTAGGAAACGTTGTCTGTACGATCAAGAATTCCTCGTTAGAGGGCAAAAAACTGCTTATCGTTACAGTGCTGGATCGCAACGGAGACACAACGGGAAAAACAATGATTGCCGTAGATTCTATAGGAGCAGGCATAGGGGAAAACGTCTATTGCGTACACGGCAAAGAAGCATCCTTTCCATGGCATCCCACTGAGTTACCTTCTGATTGCACAATTGTGGGAATTTTAGACCAATATAACTTTCAGGCAGCTCGTTCATAATTTCTTTTAGCTCCTGAGTAAAGTTGAATATTTATGATTATTGGTAACGTAATTGACCATTTTGTGGCCACCCAAAAGCAATCTTCCTACGAGGGGCAAAAACTACTTCTGGTTCAGCCACTAACTCTAGACGGCCAAGAAAGTGGAGAGCCGATTCTGGCGATTGATGGTGTCGATGCAGGAAAGGGAGACCAAGTGCTGGTGGTCTTAGAAGGTTGGTCGGCAATGCACGTATTGGGAAAATTTTCAACTTCCGTTGATGCAGCTGTTATTGGTGTCATTGATCAGATAAATCTTCACGACGGTCTCTAATGTTAGAATGGCTTTTTTCGGAGTGTCGTGATGCTTTTAAACTATTTGATTAACCAAAATTTCTTCCATTCTAAAATATGAAAGCTACTGTAATTGTTCGACTTAAAGAAGGAGTGTTAGACCCTCAAGGTCAAACCATTTGTCGGTCCCTAAACAAGATGGGACACGGACAAATTAGTAATGTCCGTCAAGGAAAGTATTTCGAAATCGAAATCGACGACTTCACGAATAAACAAGAAGCCCTCCAACTTATTGAACAGATCGCTCGCGACGTTTTGTCCAATGCCATTATAGAGAGCTTCGAAATCGAGGAAATTTCATGAAATTTGGGGTCGTAGTTTTTCCCGGCTCAAACTGCGATCACGATACTTATCACGCACTTAGTCATGGGATGGATCAGGAAACACGGCTTCTGTGGCATGCAGAGACAGATCTGCAAGGTGCGGACGCAGTTATTATTCCAGGTGGGTTTTCTTACGGAGATTATTTGCGCTGTGGATCAATAGCAAAATTTTCTCCAATCATGACTAGCATTCGCCAACATGCTAAAGAAGGAAAGCTGGTGCTAGGGATATGTAACGGTTTTCAAATTCTTCAAGAAGCTGGAATGCTCCCGGGAGTTATGTTGCGTAACGCCGGGCTCAAATTTGTTTGCCAACACGTTCATCTTCGAGTTGACAATGATCAAACTCCCTTCACAAAATCATTGCATTCAGGACAAATTTTGCGAGTTCCTATCGCCCACAATGAAGGGAATTTTTTCCTCCCAGAAGATCAGCTCTCTAATCTTGAGAAACAAGGACAGATTGTCCTCCGCTACTGCGATACCGAAGGAAATATCACTTCCCAGGCCAACCCGAATGGCTCGGTGGGAAACATTGCAGGCATAAAAAACCAGCAAGGCAATGTAATGGGCCTAATGCCCCATCCTGAGCGAGCCACAGAAACATTGCTGAATTCTGAAGATGGACGATTAATCTTCGAATCAATGATGGGCCACCACTCGGAGAACTAGTGGAAAACTTAAGCGAATTAATAGAAAGTCACGGTTTAACACCAGAAGAATATGAACTAATTAAAAAGGAGTTAGGGCGTGAACCGAACCTGACAGAGCTAGGAATTTTTTCTGTAATGTGGTCCGAGCATTGCAGTTACAAAAGCTCTCGTACGCATTTAAAAAAACTTCCCACAGAAGGTTCTCAAGTTATCGAAGGCCCAGGTGAAAATGCTGGAGTTATCGACATCGGTGAGGGACTAGCCGCAGTTTTTAAAATAGAATCCCACAATCATCCCTCCTACATTGAACCTTATCAAGGAGCTGCTACAGGTGTTGGGGGAATCATACGAGACATATTCACCATGGGAGCTCGTCCCGTGGCCTTACTCGACTCTTTACACTTCGGCCTTTTAGAAGAACCAGCAAATCAATTAATCATGGAAGGTGTAGTAGCTGGTATAGCAGGCTACGGCAATTGCATAGGTATTCCCACAGTCGGTGGGGAGTTGCATTTTCAGGAATCGTATAGCAAAAATCCTATAGTGAATGTTTTCTGTTTGGGAATCGCTCCTGCAGATCAGATCTTCCGAGCCAGTGCTTCAGGAGTGGGCAATCCAGTTATTTATGTAGGGGCAAAAACTGGACGTGATGGAATTCACGGAGCCACCATGGCCTCTGAAGAATTCAACCAAGACTCTGAATCCAAACGTCCTACCGTCCAGGTGGGTGACCCTTTTATGGAAAAGTTGCTGGTCGAAGCTTGTCTAGAAGTTATGAAAAGTGGAGCGGTAGTAGGCATTCAAGATATGGGAGCAGCAGGATTAACTTGCTCAACCTGTGAGATGGGAAGTAGAGGGAAAACGGGTATCCGAATTGACTTATCTCTTGTTCCTCAACGTGAAGAAGGAATGAACCCCTACGAAATTATGCTTTCTGAATCACAAGAGAGAATGTTGCTGGTAGCTGAAAAAGGACGAGAGGAAGAAGTACTAGAAATATTTCGTAAATGGGATCTGGATGCGGTCGTTATCGGCCAGGTCAGCAAAAAAAAACAGTTAAGTATTTGGGATAACAATCATGAAATTGCCAATATCCCAGTTGAAATCCTCACAGATCAAGCCCCTCTATATGACCGGCCCACTTGTAAACCTACTTATCTATCCCAAATAGGTAATTGGAAAGATTTACAGTTTCCTGAACCCACTGACTACAATTCTCTATTCCTGGAGATGGTACAATCCTCTCATCTCTGCAGCCGCCGCTGGATTTACCAGCAATACGATCACATGGTCCAGACCAACACTGTAATATTTCCTGGAAGTGATGCAGCGGTCCTTCGCTTAAAAAAAGGGTCTGGAGCCTTAGCAATCAGCCTAGATGGAAACAGTCGCCTATGTTATCTAAACCCACACATGGGAGCTAAATTAGCCGCTGCGGAAAGCGCTCGTAATCTTGTTTGTTCAGGTGCCCTCCCTCTAGCTGCAACAAATTGTCTTAATTTTGGGAATCCAGAAAATCCAGAAGTCATGTGGCAATTCACCGAGTCGGTGGAAGGTATCAGAGAGGCTTGTGAGATTTTAAATACACCAATTACTGGAGGAAACGTCAGTCTTTACAATGAGACTAACGGTACCGCTATATTTCCTACCCCAGTGTTGGGAATGGTAGGTAAAATTACCGACGTTCAGTTAATCTTACAATCACATTTCAAAAATCTTGGAGACTCCATCTACTTGCTTGGCAACACTCACGCCGAATTGGGAGGTTCTATCTATCTTGAACAAATCGGCTCTCCACTTTGCGGTCCCTGTCCCAATTTAGATCTGATTCAAGAAAAAGCCTTACAGAACAAGCTATTGGAATTGAATAAAAGTAGATTAATAGAGTCGGCTCACGACCTATCCGAAGGGGGTTTTCTCCTGGCCTTAGCAGAATGCTGCTTTCCTCTAAAATATGGTCTGAAAGTCGACGTAAGTACATCTCTCCGCCCCGATCACTTTCTTTTTAGTGAAACCCCCAGTCGTATTCTAGTATCAGTTGCTAAGAACAACGAAGAAAAATTCCTGCAAGAGATCTCTGATCTCTCCTTTGCTCGACTGGGAGAAATAGTCAATGGAGATTTTGAACTCAAAATTAATGGGGAATCCCTAATCTCTTTGCCCACGACAAACCTGTACGAAAAATGGGATACTTCTCTCGATGAGGTACTTAAACATTGAACCACGAAGATAAATTCCATGATGAATGTGGCGTGTTTGGCATCTCCCATCATCCGGATGCTTCTCGCCACACCTACTTGGGATTGTACTCTCTTCAACACCGTGGCCAAGAATCCGCAGGGATTTCCAGTAGTGATGGAACCCAACTATATTGGCAGAGAGGCATGGGCCACGTTGCTGATATTTTTGACGACCGCAGACTTTCCAAACTCACAGGGGAGTCTGCCATTGGACATGTTCGTTATTCAACAGCAGGAGATAGTTCCATAAGCAATGCTCAACCCATTCTCTCAGAGTCTTGGCGAGGCCCTATTGCAGTGGCACATAATGGCAACCTAATCAACAGTGATCGTCTGCGCCGACAACTGGAAGAGGATGGGGCCATTTTTCAGTCCACCAGTGATACAGAAGTTGTGCTGCACTTGCTGGCTCGTTATCCCAAAAAAGATCTTGATGAAGCCCTAAGAGAAGTCCTTCTCCAAATTAAAGGGGCTTATTCCATGCTCATACAAACTCCGAGACAGCTTTATGCAGTCCGTGATCCTCTTGGAGTTCGCCCTCTTTGTCTGGGCCAACTTTCAGACTCTTATGTGGTGGCATCTGAAACATGTGCCTTCGATCTAATTGGAGCTAATTATATTCGTGATGTGGCCCCCGGAGAAATTTTAAAAATTGAAAAAGAACATCTAACGTCTTTCTTTCTCCCCTCAGCACCCCATCCTGCTCACTGTATTTTTGAACACGTTTACTTTAGTCGACCCGACAGCACAGTTTTTGGGAGAAGTGTACACCGTAGTCGCTATCTAATGGGTCGTCAGCTAGCACAGGAAGCTGATATTCCAGCAGATATAGTGGTTCCCGTTCCTGATTCTGGACTAACCGCTGCCTTGGGGTATGCAGACGAATCAGAAATTCCCTTTAAGTTCGGGTTGATTCGTAATCATTATGTAGGTCGGACTTTTATCGAGCCAAAACAATCTATTCGTCACTTCGGAGTCAAGATCAAACTAAATCCGGTTAAAGAACTGCTCAAAGACAAAAAAGTAATCTTGATTGATGACTCCATTGTTCGAGGAACCACTAGTCGAAAAATTGTTGATATGGTGCGATGGGCAGGTGCCAAAGAAGTACATCTGAGAATTAGTTCTCCTCCTACCATCTCTCCCTGCTACTACGGAATTGACACTCCCACCCATCAGGAATTAATTGGAGCAAACAAAACAATTGAAGAAATTTGCACATATACTGGAGCTGACAGCTTAGCCTACTTGTCTTTAGAGGGAATGAAGAAGGCTGTTGCATCAGATAACAACTTTTGTTCAGCCTGCTTCGACGAAAAGTATCCCATACCAATTTCCCGTAGTGGTCTTCAGAAGCAACTATTTGAACCAGAGGAAGAAATTCCCGAACATTAATTACTCTAAAAAAATCTACGGACCCATTTACGGAACCATTTAATGAAGTCTGACAACTCAAAAGATGTAGCCCAATCTGGAAACTCGGAAAAATTGACGTACCAATCCAGCGGAGTAGATATTGGTCGCGCCCAGAAAGCCAAAAACCGCATCCGTGAACTGGCCCGTTCTACTTTCAACTCAGGTGTAGTCAGCGAAATTGGAACCTTTGCTGGACTGTATCGACCTGATCTTTCAAATTTAAAAACTCCAATTCTACTATCCACTGCAGACGGGGTAGGCACTAAGTTGAAAATTGCTTCTCTGAGTGGAATCCATAACACCGTAGGCATCGATATTGTCGCCCACTGCACTAATGATCTTCTTGTGCAAGGGGGATTTCCTCTCTTTTTTTTGGATTACATTGGTATGGGAAAATTGGAACCGGAGATAGTGGAACAAGTTATTACAGGACTAGCCGAAGGTTGCAAACAATCACAATGTGCCCTGTTAGGTGGAGAAACAGCTGAAATGCCCGGGTTTTACCAAGAAGGAGAATACGATCTAGTTGGATTTATGGTAGGCATTAGTGATGAATGTCTCCTATTTCAACCTGGCCAGGTTGAAATAGGAGACATCCTAATAGGCCTTCCTTCTTCTGGACTGCACACTAATGGGTACTCTCTGGTCAGAAAGCTCTTCTTTGAAAAAGAAAAATTTAAAATCGATAGCCATGTTGAAGAGTTAGGCAAAACAGTAGCTGAAGAACTTCTTATTCCCCATCGCAACTACCTTCCAGTTATTAAAGAACTAATCCAAGGTGGCAACCTACATGGCATTGCGCACATCACTGGTGGAGGCATTACCGACAATCTGGCTCGAGTACTCCCTAAACACTTAGACGCCTCGATACAAAACAACACTTGGGAGATTCTTCCTATTTTCCGCTATATACAGGAACATGGTCACGTCAGCATTGAGGAAATGCATCAAACATTCAACATGGGTCTGGGATTGATTTTAGTAGCACCTCAATCAAAGGCAGAGCAAATTCAAAGTTTTCTTTTGGCCTGTGATGAAAAGTTTTATCTAATCGGAGAAATCACGGATGGTTCGGGGAAAGTGCTTTATCTATGAAAAATATTTCTATTCTTTTAAGCGGTCGTGGGTCTAACTTTCTTGCCCTTTCAGATGCCATTGAAGCAGGAAGGGTCAACGCTCGTATCGTCCTAGTTCTTTCCAATCTCAACGATGCTCCCGGATTACAACATGCTCAGGAACGCAACTACAAAACCGTTTGTGTTCCCTCCAAAGGCATACCGCGCGAAGACTATGACCGGCAGGTGGTAAATCAACTCAAAACTGCCAAAACTGAATTTATTTGTTTAGCTGGGTTCATGAGACTCCTAAGCGCTTGGTTTGTCCAACAGTATCCACATCGAATTTTGAACATCCACCCTTCCCTACTTCCTTCTTTTCCCGGTCTGCATGCACAACGACAGGCACTGGAATGGGGTGCAAAAGTCAGTGGCTGCACAGTCCACTTAGTTGATGAAAAGTTGGATCACGGACCTATCATTGCTCAACAAACGGTTCCTGTACATGATGATGACACAGAAGAAACTCTATCAGCCCGAATCTTAAAAAAAGAGCACGCGATCTATCCAGAAGCTCTTAACCTAATGTGTGAAAATCGAATCCGTGTTGAAAATCGGCGAGTTATTACTCTTCCGGAGAATTAGTAGCAATCTCCATTAAACGTTCCCGCTCTGTGGTGGACCACTCACATAATATCCTTACGTCTTCGGCTGCTAAATATGCCTCATCGTGCATCCAGAGATAAGGAGGTAGTGGCATTTCACCTTGCTCAACTAACTCACACAACTCTTCAAGCTTGTGAATCATTTTATTGCGATCGTATTGGCCCCAATTCGACAGGTCCATCTCTCGACGTGCGTGGTTGACATGATCTATCACAAACCAAGAGATGGGAGCTACATTGCTATACCAAGGCCACTGAGTTTCATATGAATGACAATTCTGGCAAGCTCTTTCTAGTATATTTTCAACTTGAGGTGTTACTTCTAGTTGGACCATAAGAGTTTGTGAATCTTCAACTGGAGGATTAGTCTTGCCTGGACCTAAAAACTGTATGAATAAAAACCCAAACAGCACCACGCCAAACAGCTTCGACACGCTAAATTTAATCAAATCTCACAACTCTCCCAATACAGTTATATAAATGAAAAGAGAAATAACAGACCATATTCTTCGTAAAAGCAGAAAATATGGTGGGCCTAGGTAGATTCGAACTACCGACCTCACGCTTATCAGGCGTGCGCTCTAACCAAGCTGAGCTATAGGCCCGTGGCTGAATGGGACCTCTCAAGAACGCCAGCATAATAACTGACAATCTCAAACACTTCGGGCACCTGCTACTACAGCGAGGTGCCCATTTAAAAGACCCGTAGGATTATCGAAACAAACTGTAGAATGTGGGCCGCAGATTTCTGTGGCCCCACCAAAAAACTACCAGTTTCCTCTATCTCCGCCGCCGCCGCCGCCGTCGCCGCCGCCGGTACGGGGTTTTCTCTCCTGTGCGCGATCGACCCGCAGGGAACGACCCTCAAGATTTTTACCGTTTAACACAGAAATGGCTTCATCTAAATCCTGTTCTCCACCAAGCTGAATAAAACCAAACCCTCGAGATCTTCCCGTGAAACGGTCCCTAATAATGTTGACTTCTTCGATCTCAACACCGCACTCCTTGATAAACATCTCCAAGGTACTATCAGTCACGTTGAAGTTGAGATTCCCTACAAATAATTTTGACATGGACAGACACTCCTCTTTCCGTTCCCGCAACACGGCAACGATTTCGCATTAATAACCCAGCCTGTTTTGATTGTCATGGACACCGCTATCATCGTGGTGGGACCAATATACGAGCAGATCAATTAGGCTAACTAGACAAGATAATATGAGTTTTGTTAGCTATAAAGCAAGAATTTAGAAATATTTCAGAGAATTAAAGAATCGAATATCTATTACTTTTCACTTCTTGCCTGTAAGTTTTAAAGCAACAGAATTGATACAATAACGTTTGTTAGCAGGCGCGGGCCCATCGTCAAAAACATGACCAAGATGAGCATCACACCTATCACATAAAACCTCAATACGTTCCATCCACAAACTACGGTCACTCTCTGTTCGAACGTCTTCCAACTCCAAAGGAGCTGAAAAACTTGGCCAACCAGTTCCAGAATCAAATTTTGTTTCCGAACCAAACAGGGCATTCCCACAACAAACGCACTGGTAAATACCCTCTTCGTGACAATCTGCATACTCCCCAGTAAAAGCAGCTTCAGTACCTTTTTTCCGGCAAACTCTGTACTGCTCAGGAGTAAGTTGCTTTTCCCACTCACTATCAGACTTGGTAATCTTATTCTTCATCTCTAGCTCGCATTCTAAAATATAGTCGACAGGAAGGAAAGGCTGGGCTTGCTATTTCGTATAAACGGTGAATCCAAATGAAATGGCCCACAATCACTTGCAAATAATTTTAGCTACTACAAGCAACGCAGTTTCTTGAGAACAGCTTCAAACAATTCTCCCAGTTCCACCCAATTTCTGCTATAAAAACCAGCGTCACTCTGAAGACTATTATACTTTTCAACAAGTAAATCAAACGCTTCAGCCTTAAGTTCCAACACCTTCAGTTCTTGTTCATTCATATCCACTGAGAATATAATCTTCTCCTCACTAATTAACAACAGCACGAAATGATATACAAGGGTTTCACTGCGATTTGTGGAGAACTACAGTAAAATAATTATCTATGAGTCAACTAAGTAACCCAAACATGACAATTGACGAGCAGGTCTCCTATCTCTTAAAGGGCTCCTCTGAAGTAATAAGTGAAGAAGAAATGCGTCGAAAGTTGAAGAAATCTAGTGAAAGTGGCACTCCTCTTGCTATCAAAGTAGGATTTGATCCCACAGCACCAGATTTACACCTTGGACATACTGTTTTGCTGCGCAAAATGAAGCATTTTCAGGATCTAGGACACCGTGTCATTTTTCTAATTGGAGATTTTACTGGTCTCATTGGCGATCCTTCCGGAAGAAATAAAACACGTCCGGCATTGACTAGAGACAAGATTCTGGATAACGCCGAAACTTACAAAAAACAAGTCTTTCGCATTTTGGATCCAGAAAAAACAATTATTGATTTTAACAGCCGTTGGTTGGATTCTCTCTCTTCTCAAGACTGGATTCGACTTTGCGGTAAGTACACAGTAGCCCGGATGCTAGAACGTGATGACTTCTCAAAAAGAATTTCTGCCAACCAACCCATCTCAATACATGAACTGATCTATCCTTTAGCTCAAGCTTACGACAGTGTCGTTTTGGAGGCTGATTTTGAGTTGGGAGGAACCGATCAAAAGTTCAATCTCTTAGTAGGCCGCGACATTCAACGAGAATATGGTCAAGAACCCCAGGTGTTGCTGATGACTCCCATACTCGAAGGACTAGATGGAGTCGAAAAAATGAGCAAATCTCTAGGGAATTATATCGGGATTAAGGAGGCTCCTGAAGAGATTTACGGTAAGCTGATGTCCATAAGTGATTCATTGATGTGGCGCTACTATGCTGTATTGACGGACTTTTCTGAATCAACAATTGGAAAATTTAAATCCGAAGTAGATTCGGGCACTCGACACCCGATGAAAGTCAAATCAAACTTAGCATCTGAAATCGTCAAAAACTTGTACTCAGAAAAGGCAGCTCAGGAAGCAGAAAATCACTTTAAACGGGTAGTCCAACACGGCCAACAACCCGAGGATATACCCATCTTCGAAATTCAGAGCGACGGGGATTCTATCCTGATTACAGACCTGATCTGCCAAGTAAATTTTGCACCATCCAAATCTAATGCCCGCAGATTAATTCTCCAAGGTGGGGTTTCAATTGATGATGTGAAAATTGAAGATCCAACTTACAAAGTCCCTCTTGGGAAAAATATAAAATTAACTTTGCGAGTAGGCAAACGTAAATTCGGACAAATCCAGCTAACATAAACCAATAGGCAACTTTTTGAGTTTTTCTGTGAAAAAAATGAGGAAAAACTGTGGAAAAATTAAGACTTTTGCAATCAACTCTATTAAATCATTTGAAAAACTATCTTACAATTTTTCAAATGTAATATCCTGAGCGCCTTCCCACAACGCCAACTCACCCAATTCATTCAAATTGTCAATACCCTTTACAATGGTTAGAAAGTGGTTTCCTGCCAACTGTCCTACCCTGCTGGCAAAACACGCACTACCATAAGCCAAAAGGATTTCGGTTTCACTAAATCCCCCCGGATACAAAATAACGTCACCTCGAGACGGATGACTCGTATGGTTTTCGAAATCTACACCAGTTTCGAAATCACCCATGGGAATCCAGACTGCTTCTCCACTCCAACGGCAATGAACAATTTTGTTTTGAAAAGGCAAGAGTTTTAAAAAAGCCTCACAAGTTCTGGGAGCTTGTGCCTCTTCCATCTTGGCTTCAAACTCAAAGGGTCCTGCCTTGATTAATAATTGTGTCATTACCACTTCCCCTCCATCATTCAAACAAGACTCGTACTGAAGAAATTAGACACAGTACAGTAATGATTTCTCGGTAAAAATGCAATCTTCGCAAAAAAAGCAAGAAAAAACCTTCTAAATTGAGAATCGCCCAAACTAGATACTAGTGTCTCCAAATTGATATCTCTGACAAAATTCTCTCGCGACTCAATCAATCTTGGACTCACAATGGTTCAGATGACGCACTTTGCTTCACGAGAGTATGGGATAAGTTTTGGAAAGAAATATTAGGCTGATCCATCAGAATACGGGCTATGAAACCAGTCATATTAGCTACCGAAAAACTGATCCCTTTTAGATTTCTATTAAGAGGAACTCCAGGAATATCAACAGGATAGCCTGAGGCAGAGAATGCAACTCCTCCTTGGGGCAAAATCTTGGATCGATATTCGCTTCGTGGACAATCCCAGTCCAAAAGAACAGGTAAGACACCTGGAAGACTGCCCGGAAAATATCGAATTCCCTCATTCTGATGGGCACTAACAATTATTGTCCCTCTCTGCCCAGCAAAGTGAACAATCTCTGACAATACCTTTTTATGTTCGGATTTGTCGGTACCCAGGCTCAAGTTGACAACCTGAATACGGGAATTAACTGCCCATCGAATAGCCTTAACCAACACTTCAACACGACTGGAAAGAGAACGATGAAAGACTTTAACTGCGAAAAGTTCTGCCTTTGGAACCTTCTCGCGAATCACAGCCATAACTGCTGTCCCATGTCCCAGACGATCTACATAGTCATTGTGCAATCTCCCATCAGAATCAATCGCAACACCACCAGACACTCCATTAATGTGTGGATGATCAGCATGCACTCCGCTATCTATAACTGCCACCCGAACAGGAACTCCTCTCCCCTCTGCAAAAGATTCCTGAGCTTGGTCATTAATAGCAGGCTGATCCATTATCGCGATTCTCCAAAGAGTTGAGTAAATATTCCTTGTTTTTCTAATAACTCTTGTGGAGTCCCTTGATCAACAACACTACCCCGCTCCAAAATCACCACCTTGTCAGCTTTACCAACTAGCTCTAGACGGTGAGATATCAAAATCGTAGTTCTCCCTTTCATGATAGCTTCGTAACCAGAAATTATCCGACCTTCAGATATCAAATCCAATGCAGAAGTTGCTTCATCCAAAACTAATATTGAAGGATCGGCAAGAAAAGCACGCGCTATAGCAATCCTCTGACGCTCTCCGGCTGAAAGAGTCATGCCTCTCTCACCTACTGGCGTCTCGTATTGTTGTGGTAATCGTAGAATGAATTCTGCAATTCCAGCTTGATGGGCAGCCCGTTCCACATCATCATCTAAGGCTTTTGGCTGAGCATATCGAATATTCTCGGCAATTGACGAATTGAACATAAAGGGCTCTTGATCTACCAACACCACCTTGCTCCGCAAATCGTTCAGACACAAAGATCTCAGATTTTGCCCATCCAAACACACTACACCTGAATCGGGATCAAAGAGACGAAGCATCAAATCTGCAATAGTAGATTTTCCGCTGCCACTAGAACCTACTACTGCGACTGTTTCTCCAGCCTGCACTTTAAAAGAAACCCTCTTAAGAACCTCTTCTCCCCGATCGAAAGAAAGAGTGACATCCTCAAACGACACCTCTCCTCTCACCTCTACACAAGACACAGCATTTTTCTTTTCTAAAACTTCCGGTGCAGTATCTAAAATCTGATGAATACGCTGCAAAGAAACTTGAGCACTAGCCAGATTAGCATAAAGCCCCATTAGTGCCTGAATAGGAGAAAAAAGCCGCATTTGATAGGCAGTAAAAGCCACAAAGGTCCCTATCGTTAGTGTTCCCATGATCACTCTGTATCCACCGTAGAGAAAAACAATAGCGGCACTAGATGAGAGAATTATTCCCGGTAGTCCACCGGCTAAATAAGTGTGAAATTGCATAGACATAAGTGCTTGAATGAAGTTATCGTTCTTGTTGCGAAAACGATCAATTTCTCTTGTTTGGGCGTTGGAAGTAACAATCAATTTCATACCTTGAAGAGTCTCAATTAGAAAGCTGCCAATATCTGCGCTAGATTCTCTGAGAACAATCACTCTGTCGGCCAACCGCTTACGATAATGGATAAGTGCCCACAAACTTATTGGAAGCAAAGATATACTCAACAAAAAGAGCTTCGCATCCAACCACAACAACATGAAAACGGTCCCCAACAAAAAGAGCACATTGCCTAAAGAAGCCAGCACCGTTTCCGCAGCTATACGCTGAACTTCCCCAATATCGTTATTTATTCTCGAAACAATTTCACCCAGGGGAGTCCGAGCGTAGAAACGTGGAGAAAGACACTGCAAATGCTTATATAGATCTAAACGCATATCAAAGAGTATTTCAGCTGACACTCTTGTGTACCGCAAGCCAGTCCAAATATTCATCACAAAGCTCAGCACAGTAATAAAAACGAATAAAAACACAATGTAGAACAGAGTGTGCAAATTCTGTCCAAGCAGGGCATCATCCACTAGATATTTCGATAAGTAAGGAAGACACAAAGACAGTAAAGTCCCCACCAAGCTGAACACTAGCACAGGTATCAAGCGATACCTGTAAGGAGTGATGTAAGACAAAATACGACGAAACGTTGGCTGTAAGATGCTCTCAAACATTAACTCAACAGAAAGCGGTTAGCTTTGGCAATCAGGAGGTCTTTCAATTGACACATCATCACTGAAAAGGTACGACCTGCAAATCGCCGCGCATATCTGCATCTAAAGGAATACTTCTTAGGTACTCATAGGTAGCAGCATCATAGATATCGATAGTATCGTTGGCCTCGTAGATATATAAAAGCTTACCGTTAGAACTGATTTGCAGTTCCATACGGGGTCGCCCCAAAAATTCCTTTCTGCTGTGCAGTTTTCGATTGTCAAGATCGAATGTCCAGAACTCATAACGTCCAATTTGGGAAAGCACTCCATAAGCCCTCTTTCGGCCTGGTGCCAGCAAAAAACTTACTTCGTTTGCAGGACCCAGTGCGTAAAAATCCATGCTCTTCTCTAATAAGTTCAACCGAGTTATTCCCATTAACCAGCGATCTTGCAAAGGATCTCGGACAGTAAAAAGATTAGTGAAAAATCCCGGTTCCTCATTGGCTACATCAACCGAACAATCGTTCTCTGACACGTGGAGTCTTCCCAATCCTGCTTCAACAGGTTGTGAAATTTCCCATATGTCTATTTTCTCTAACTTGTTTGTGTCATAAATCAAAATATCTTCAGCAAAAAGATAAAGCAGTTCTCCATCAGGAGAAAATAAAATCCTGCCACATTCTGGTTCCACCTTCTCAGGCCAATTAATGCTGTTAGTTACCTTGTGCTGCTTTAGATCATATTGGACTAAAGCTAACGGACCAATTTCGAAACGATCTACTAGCTTGGTAGCACTACGACTCAAGAGAAAAATGAATCGTTCCAATGGATCGATATAGTACTTCCAGATGCGCACCACACTATCACCCTTGCTAAGACTGAAAGTATCTATAGTTCTTCGGGAAGATGTATCAATAACTTCAATATCTTCCATGTCGGCGTTTAGAACATACAAGCGCTTACGATTATAGGAAGACTGCACTAGGCGGGGAGCACCAGTTTTAAGTGTAATCTCATCAATAATTTTTTCTGTGGATTCATCGATCACAAGCATTCGATTTGGCAAAGCACCTATAAAAAGGGTTCCTTTACCTCCCTGAATTTTCTGGCCAAAAACTTCAGAATTCACCCCAACCCAAATTGCACTGAGGCTCAAGACACCTAAAGTTAAAGCTAACAATATCCGTTTGGTTTGCATCAATAAACCCATCACATCAAATCAGGGGAATACTAGATCAATCTTGCGCCAATCTTTCTGTGCTGAGGCACATCCGCTCGTCCAGTCTGGTGAATGATTGAGCTGATCTGGAACCTGAGCCGGCCAGAAACAGCTCAAGTGACAATCAAATAAATCCCGTTCAATTGGCTGGCACAATCCGGCTGTTCCCCCTCTATCATCTACCTCCCAACCCGGTGAAAACACCTGGGAACATCCCATAGGAACATGGGATCCCTGCAAAGCCACCACGTCCCCTTCAGCATCCTCTTGATGATCTAAAAATTGTTCTAACCGTTCGGCTTTTCGATTGATCGAATTGAGATGCTTCATGTTATTGCCTTTCGTCAAACTGTTCCAAAAAAACAGGATTGCGCTCTGCAAGTTCTCCATAAATTTCTAAACAGATATGAGTCCACCCTCTAATCCATTCGCAATAGTGCAGATTGGGATGGGTGGTTTCACCGTAGCGAGTATATGCTTCATGATAACAACCACCCGAACACAAAGGACGGGCCCAACACTTGCTACAGTCTGTCTTATCAGCGATATGGTTCTTCTCTAAAAAATCAATCTGTGCTTGCTGATCTAAACCTTCATGAACGGTACCCAGTTTGTGTGAATCAGACCCTGCAAATCGATGACAAAGTGCCACATCACCATCAGTCGATACCCCCAAAAGCCCCATCCCGGCACCACAAGGGTAGGCTTTGCTAAAACCCTTGTGAATCTCTTCCAAAGTGTCTCTTATATTAGAAAAACCATGATGACGATTTTCAACCGAATATTCCAAAAACTCTTGAGCCAGTTCTTGGAACTGTCCCAGCATCTCATCCAAACCATCCTCCTCAATAGAGTAGGATCTATTCGGAGAAGTAGTAACTGGAGCAAAACCCACCTCCCAAAAACCAATATCGTCTCTTAAATGACGAAAGATTTTTTTTACATCCATCGTCTGGGAGGTCAGTGTAACCCTAGCCCCAATGGGACGGCTACGATGGCGGGCTAGAAGTTCACGAATTTTGGGCTCTACAACATCATAGCTACCCTTTCCACTATGAAAGACACGAAATTCATCCTGCATTTCTTTGGGGCCATCAATGGAAACCGTTACTCCTACTCGGTTCTCTGCCAAAAACTCGATAATTTCAGGCTGTAATAAAGTAGCATTAGTGGTAAGGCTAAAATCAACTTCCTTGTCCATTTCAGCTGCACGACGCCTGGCATAGCTGATAGTACTTTTAAGAACGGGGAAATTAAGCAAAGTTTCGCCACCAAAAAAAGTTAAATGTGCTGTCTTATTGGAACCGGACTCTTTGAGCATAAACTCGACACTTTGTTGAGCTGTCTCTTCGGTCATAAATTTGGACTTCATGCCATTTTCCGTATCAACAATCTTGTCCTCACCGTATTCATAACAGTAACTACAGCTCAGATTACACTGGTTTGTTACGTTTAAGACCATGGTGGAAAGCGGGAAAGGAGTTGGAGGCAAAATTTTAAAAACCGGTTCCTCAGGCACTTCAAAGTCAGCTATAGCTCTCACATTTTTGAGTTCAATAATGGTCTCTTCCAAATCAGAAATCGAAAAACGGCGAGAAAGTTCTTGGACCAGTTCCGATTCGGTCATCCGACTCTCACCTAGTCTACTTAAAATAACCGAAGACATACTATCAAGGGCAAAAACAGCAGCACTCGGAACTAAATAAACAAAATCTTTTCCTCCCGCCTGAAATGAATGAAACTCCTGAAGACCTAACTGATTCATGGACTCACCTCCGGCTGATCCCACTTGACATAAAGGGGAATCGTCACTAAAAGATGCGCACGAGCACGTATCGCCTTATCGGAACTCTTTTCCTGAAAGGTTGCCACAACCCACACATCTCCAAAGTTATTAGTATTAAGATACCGATCGGGATTAGGACCGTCTACATTGGGAGTAAACAGCCCAGACTGATCGATTGTTCCTACGAATTTCTTATCATCATCTACAAAAAGAGCTGGGTACTCTTCCAAACTCCAAGATACATCAACCATTCCAAGCTCTAAATCATCTTTAGTCGCAGGTTTATGATCGGGACCATTGTGATAAGCAATAGCCTCAAATTGCTGATACCTTTTCGGAAAATTAGCTCCTCCAACACGAGCCATTCCCGCCTGAGGTTTGACTCTTATAACGTCTACTTCATCAAAAACAGCTAAAGCCTCTGGCTTAGTGGCTCCTGCTAAAAACAGATCTCGGACACCCACACGAGCATCTGGAGCAACCTCGATCTCAAATTCCACGACACTAGGCTTGCTGCTATCCACCCGGCTCACTTCTATTCCAGGTCCCAAATCAATATCCCCTGGGGAGAGCTGGGGGAAATTCAGACCATGAATTCGAATTCTGCTGCGTTTTGAAGAAATTTTTACAGCAGGTGGTTCAACACCCAGAACAACCGGAGCGGCACTAATCTTTTCCAGTTGGACATCCATGCCAATCTCATCATAGGCACCCGTAAACCAACGTCCCCACATTTGTTTCCAATTCCGCTCAACGAACATTACCTCACGCAGCCCACTATCATCTTTATTCTCTTCAAAGGAACGCCCGCGCCATTGGAAACCAGTATAAACAACAGATTTACCCTTTCTCTTGACCACTTTACCACTACGACTGTAGACATAGTGAACCTCGGTCACAAACTCATCTTCCACCTTGGGATTGGCAGTAATGATCAGCTCTCCATAAATGGCACCTTTTCCTGGCTGACGACCTGAAATTGCCCAACGACCTTCTAACTTGGGAGCCCGCATATTAGCTGACCAAGCCAACCACTCGGGGGTTACCAATGGGAAAGTTTCGGACAAATGGGCCACCGCTTTCTCCATCGGATGTCGAGGGTCTTCGTCAACATCCAACTCGACACCAGGTTGGCGCTGTAAGCGAAATCCTTGATAATCGGAATGAGGATAGTATCCCCGGTGCATGGAAATTAGAAGTTCCCATTCTCGTGGGGTACGTCGCTGAGCCATCACTCTTCCCATCGAATGACATTTGGTACAAACCTGTTCAGTCTGTCGATCAGTATACTCGTAATGTATCAGCCTCCTCTCCACTTGAAATGCAGAAGAACGAGCTTCTTCGGGGGCTAAACCCAAATTGTTAGCCAAATACTTTAAAATTAATCGGGCTTCCTCCGGTTCCATCTTGGTCTCATTGAGACTTACCATACGCTTGATAGTCAGCTGCCACCCCTCTGGAGTGGTACGCCGATAGGAAATACGCGACATCTTGTTTTGTTCATCCAATTGATGACACTGAACGCATGCCTTACGCACTAATTCACTGTTTATGGGAATCCCTTCTCGCACACCCTCATCAGCTACTATGGGAGCCGAAAAGAGCAAAAAGGGCTGTACCACAAGATAGGAGAAGACCGTTAACAAAACGTAAAAAAACTTTAATTTTCTGCTCACAAGCCGGGCCCAAAACTATCACAAAAACATCTAGCAATCCAAAACAAATCTCCAACTTCGATATCTGAATAAGGCTAAATTCGGTCAACCAGTATCTTTTTTGCTAAAAGAACAGACAAGGCTCCCAGAAAATTAGGCAACTCAACTGGGGAGCACATTCGATTGTAAGCTTCAAAAAGATCAGGGACTTGACGATATTTTGCAGCAATACCTACTAAAACGGGCAGATCCACTCCTCCCAAAAAACGAATGCCAGGCACATCAGGACTTACTAATACATCCCCCATTACTACTTTGCGGCCCCGAATTTCGGCTCCTTTCTGAACTGAAATGGCTCGGCTAGCACTCAAACTTAAATGCTTTCTCTGCTTAAGATGATCCAACGCCGCCAAAACTTCTTTATCTTCACGCAGCATTTCCTCATTAGGCAGCCAAAGATTGGCTTCTACTCGAGGCCGGGCTCGCTCATCCCAGAAGGGATGGGAATAACGAGAAGCAGCCTTAGCAAAAAAGGAAGTGGATTTCTTCAAATAGCTCAAGTAAACATGTCGCTCTCTATCTGAAAAAAACTCCAGAGACACATTTGTCATTTCAAAACACCCTAGACAAGTGTTGACCACTACAGCGGCCATCCAAGCCGATGCCAAAGCTTTTTTTATTCCGAAAGAAGAAAGGGGATCTATAAAAGATCCTGCATCCCCGACCAAAAGAAACTTAGGGCCAGCAAATCGACTAGCCGAGTACAAAGATGCATCACATCCCCAAGGAGACCCTTGCAAACTACTTTCCAACAAAAGCTCCCTAGTATGGGCTGTTTTTTCAATCTCAGCCAAATAGGTCGACCTCAAATCAGCTTTCTTTTTGATGGGAGTCACCTCTGGATCCATCATCACAGTAAAGTAGCGAAGTACAGGAGAAAGAGGGATCGACCAAACCCAGCCGTTGGAATAAGTCTCTACTAAGGTATGACTCTCGTCCTCCAACTTCCATCCCGACTCTTTCCCCCAAACCCCTGCTATAGCAAAAGTATTAAAGCCAGGTTCTTTTTTTCGCAAAATTCGACGGGAAAGTACTCCAGCACGACCTGAGCAGTCGAGAACAAAAGTGGCCATTACACAGCATTTATCTCCACGTTCATCCCGATACTCAACACGGGCTTGAGTCTCAGTCTCTAACTCCACCTGGAAAACTCTACCCTGTGCATAAACACAGGCTCCCGATTCTTTAGCTAACTGTAACAACAAGTGGTCAAAATCACTTCGTAAAACCTGGTATCCCCAATGATCAGAAGAATCAGAAAACCTCTCCACGCGGCCCTCTGACTCTCCCCACCAGACAGTATTCCCACTGGAACGATAAAATCCTGCTTTGTCGACTTGGTCAAGAATTCCCAGATGAGCAAAAAGCTTACGACTGCTAGGAGGCAGAGACTCAGCCATTGCTGGTTGCCTACCCAATGGTCGACATAAAATAAGAACTGAGTGGCCCCATTCAGCTAAAAGTCGCCCTGCAGTTGCCCCGGATGGACCACCTCCAATGATCACCACATCAAATGCTTCTACCATTGGTTTTATTTTTTCATTAGACGCTTTTTTGCTTCTCGGGCATATCGATCATTCTCTGGATCAGCTGGACGATCAGTTCCCACATGGTTAACCAATTGACCAGCCGTTACAGCGAACATTCTAAGGGGACGATCAGGATCAGTATTGACACTGTAATGCCAAGAATACCTTGGAACGGCTACTAAGCTTCCTTCTTTCAACTCGACTCTCTCTTCTTCTCCACCTATTGCCTGCACATGCATGTAACCTCGTCCTGATAGCACATATTTGGCAGCCTCATTAGGTCCTCGGTGGTTAACATTATGTTCCCCTGGAGGAATTTCATCGATGTGAATATCCAAGATTCGCAAACCATTTCCTTCTAGATAAAGATTGGATTCCACATCCCACACTCCATGCTCGAGTTTGCTAAACAACTCAACGTTTTTTAAATTCTCAAAAACTCTCCCTTGAACTGTGGCAATCTTGCTAAATTTTTCATAAGCCTTCGCCTCATCCTCATCACTGAATGATAAATTTGGGCCCTTGACATCAGAACCGCGACTAACCCTATCCTCCTGGAAACCGGAAGCCACGACTGTTGTTGTTTCGGAAGATCGTACGCCGACTAACAATAGACAACCCAAGCTAACCAGTAAGAGAACACCTAAATTTTCGTACCGTCGAGCCATTTTCATTACCCCTCTTTCTTGCAATTCTTAAATTGACTTTTCAAAAAACAACTGACCTGTTCAATTCATTTTTCCACAGAATCCCTCAAAAACCTACATTGATACAAAAAATCAAAACGAATAAAACTGCACTGGTATCCTGTCTGCTCTATAAGCTAAAATTCGCGAAACACTGATAATAAAAAGGGAACGAGTACTCAAGGCTATAAAAAGTAACTGGAAAAAGAATGGGAAACAAACTAACAAACAATTTGCGTATTTTCTTGATTTTGCTATTTCCAATCCTTTTCTGTTCTGTGCCAAAAGCTCAAGCACCAAAGGGGAAAATCCACGGCTATGTTCTTAATGACGAGGGACAGGTCATACCTCAAGCGAGTGTACTTCTTATCAACAAAAAGACAAGTCTTCGAAAAAACACCATTTCAAACGCTCAGGGCTTATTCCAATTTTCTGAATTAGCAATTGGAACTTATCAGTTGGAAGTCAGCTCTGAAGGTTATCTATCTGAAATCCGAGAAGAGGTTCAACTTTCCCTAACAACTTCAATGGAAATTGAAATTCGCCTCCAAAAGAAACAGACTAGTCTTCGAGATGCAGAAGAAAGAGGGGTTGGACAACGTCATCCTAATATTTTCATCCGAAAAGTTGGCCTCAGTCCCCTTCGTGACCCCCTGAGAAGACGGGGAATTGAGCCAATCGCATTACAATTTGATGCCACCGTAAACAACCATGGTGTTGATGTGGGAGCCCCGCTCCGTCAAATTGGCTTTGTAAGAAATCAAGATATCAACAATACTTTTCATGGTTCCCTTTATGAATCACATCAAAACAGCGCTCTCAACGCTCGCCCTTTTTTTAATGTTGGCAAACTGCGCCCATCAAAACGGAACCAGTTCGGATTCAATCTAGGTGGACCTCTTCTAACAGAACGGTTATCTTTTACCACCAGCCTAGATTTCGTCCGAGAATCCGGGTTTGTCAACGGGAACATTAGGGTTCCTTTACCTGCCGAACGCACACCTCTGGCAACTGATTCAGACACCAAAAACCTGGTTTCGGCACTATTGCAAGCCTATCCCAACGAAACACCCAACCTTCCCAATGTAGCACCTAGACAACTGAATACCAATGCCGTCAGGCGCATCAAGAGCGCAGAGTTGAACCTCAGAATGGATTACCATCTAAGTTCCAAAGATCTACTAGCTTTCCAATACTCCTTTTTTGATTACAACGAAAAACCCTATGAACTTGTAAGCGGACAAAATCCTCGTACTGAGGTGCGGCCCCAGACTTTTGCCTCCAACCACACTCATATTTGGTCTCCTCAAACTCTCGTGCAAAGCTTGTTCCAATTTGATCGCGTAAAAGCTGTTCTTCTCCCGACGGAAGGTTATCAACAACTAGTAGCACCTCTGGGACTTTCAGATGCTCCAGGAATTACCTTTGGGGGAAGATTTGCCGATCTAACTGCCCTCGGACCCGATAAGCAATTCCCTCGCAGACGTATTCAAAATCGGTTCAGCGGCAGCATGAACCTCTCTCATCAGAGAGGCAACCATCAAATCCGATTAGGGGGATTAACCACACGAGTACAGGTTAACGATCTGCAAAGCAATGATCGAAGAGGTACCTTTATTTTTTCCAGTGGATTTAGTCGAACGACTGTACAAAATTTTCTGTCAGGCACTCCTATCAAGTTCACCAAGGCTTTTGGAGACCTCTATAGAGGATTTCGTACTTGGGAACAATCACTGTACTTACAGGACACCTTTCAGATTGCATCAGGACTCACCCTTAATCTGGGACTTCGTTATGAAATTGTCACAGCACCTACAGAAGTCAATAATCGGATAGCCTTCTTCTACAATACAAATAATAAAAATTTTGGCCCTCAGGTCGGACTGGCTTGGGCTCCCAGAGAGGGACGGACCGTTATTCGAGCCGGCTATGGTATTGCCTACGGCCACATATTCCCCGATATTTACCAGAGAATTCGCTATAATGCGCCTGCCGTAAGAGTGATTCCTATTCAGGATCCAAGCCTCTCTAATCCCTTAAAAAATATCGGTTCCGTTGAAGATCAACCTTCAGAAGTAACCCGTTTGAGTCCTGACTTGGCCACTCAATATTCCCACCAATACAATTTGCTAATTCAAAACCGTCTCCCTGGAAACTTACTCTTTGAAGTTGGCTACATCGGAAACCGGACAAAGGGACCATTTTATCCCTTCGTCTCCAATAGAGCCCAGGTCATTTCTGGCACCACATCGACAACAGGTAATGTTCAGCAAAGAAGAGTTGATCCGACTGTTGCACGGATATTAACCGTGGCAAATGCAGGCACTTTCTTCTACGACGCCCTGAGCATAGGCCTAACACGTACTTTGACAAAAGATCTTTCCTTCAACATTAACTACATTTTCAGCAAATCTCTAAATAGCGCCAGCAATTTCATTGGTACTGCCAACCGAGAAGCAGGCTTCATGGGAGATCAAAACGGCAAAAATGTATATGCAGACATGAAAGGCCCTAGCGCCTTTGATCACCGTCATATCGTTACAATGAATTACTCCTACGACTTGCCCTTTCAACCCTCTAATAGCTTTCTTAATGCTCTGTTAGGTAATTGGAAAATTTCGGGAGCAACAGCATTCCGAAGTGGAATGTGGTTCACCGTCAGAACCAGTTCTGACGGACCTGGCTTTGGGAATGTGGACGGCAGAGGAGGCGACCGGCCCAATATTCTTGACCCCAGTCTTCTAGGAAAAACCATTGATCATCCTGATCAATCAACCTCCATCTTGAAAGGATCTGCATTTGACACCAATATTGACCCAGGAAGCCTAGGGGATATCCCTCGAGCGGCCTTTCGGGCTGATCCCGTCAATAACACTAACTTGTCACTTACAAAATCTTTTATCTTGCCCTCAAAGGAACAAGTTATTCAATTACAAGCTGAACTTTACAACGCTTTCAACCACGCTCTATTTGCCCCACCAGCTGATGTCTATCCCAGCGACGTTTTCGGAAAAATCGTAGACACTCAAAATAAGGGACGAGTTATGCAAATCACATTGCGTTGGAGCTTTTAAAATAAATATAACTGGTCATACTAAAATAACTCATATACTTACAACACAAAAAATGTTTGCTTTTCTACACCCTTCGGAGATTAACTAGATGGGTACTCCAATCAATCTTGGCTCAGACAACAGGAGACACCTTTCATAATGTTTTCAAATGGCCGCCATTGGATTTTTCCAGCTTCTACAGTTGTTTTTCTGCTAATTCTCACTCTCCCCATTCTAAAACCCATATACGCTCATGGACCCGTAAGTCACGATTACAAGGAAGCCGCTCAGAGATATCGGCTAGCCGCCGAAGAAGGAGATGCAGAAGCCCAGTACAATCTTGGATCTATGTATTACTGGGGGCGAGGTGTGCTTCAAGATGACAAAAAAGCTGTTCAGTGGTACCAGGCTGCCGCTAATCAAGGACATATCTTAGCCCAATACAATCTTGGAACTATGCACGCCGAAAAACGAGGAGTAGAAAAAACTGTCCAGTGGTATGATTCAGCTCTAATTTGGTTGGGTTTGATCTGGGATAAAAATGATAAGGAAGCCGTTCGGTGGTACCAAATAGCTGCTAATCAAGGATATGCACCTGCCCAGCATAGCCTTGGAATCATGTATGTTGAGGGACGAGGAATATCTCAAAATTATATTCAGGCACATATGTGGTTTGATTTATCTGCTTCACAGTCAGTAGGCAAAACTAGAGAAAAAACAATTGAAAACAAAAATCTTGTGGCTAAAAAAATGACCAAGGAGGAAGTAGAAAAAGCCCGAAAAATTGTTCGCACTTGGGCCCCTTCTCACGTCTTAGAAACGCAAGCTAATACTGGGAATTAACCCCTCCAAATTTTCTATATATATTACGTTCACCGATCCGGTTTCATTGAAAGAAATTTGAACCAAAAAGCCTAGGAGTAATGCGCCTAAGATTTTTCTCCTGTTTGATCAACTCTTCCAATTTTTCCTCTTCTCTGATTGTACGCTCTCGCCGCTTTATCAACCAATCAGCAAGAGCGTATGGCATCCTCAAAAGGTTGGCGGCCTCCATCTTTTTTCCTGTTAGATCATATGCATTGTAAAAAAGCCGGATTTCCCTGGCTGTTACTATTTTTTCGCGCTTCATATACCTTAACTCGTTAATCAAAAATCTATAACGATGATCAGGCTGAAATTCCCAATATTTTGGATCACAATTTTCCCAATTTGCGCTTAGGAGTTTCTTGATTCTGGCCCAAGGACCATTGGGATCTCGGTTATTAATTAATATTTTACCTGAGGAAGGCGGATGAAGAGCAGTTACTCCGCTTTCCCTTAACGTTGGCCTTGGCAAAGGAGCCTTTATTAAAACTTTTGACATTAAATCAGCAATTTACAGCAATTAGCTGACATCAGGTGATAAGAAACCCCATCATCTAACCTAAAAATAAATAAATTTTGGGGTCAATGATTGCGAGTCTCTTACATTTTCAGACGTTAAACAGAAAGTGGCTAATATCTCCATCTTTAAGGGTATATTCTTTGCCCTCTATCCTCACCAGACCCTGCTTCTTTGCAGCCACCATACCACCAGCTCGGTCAAAATCAGAAAAAGAAACAACTTCTGCACGAATAAAGCCACGTTGAATATCAGAATGGATGACCCCACCAGCTTCTACAGCAGAAGTTCCCTCACGAATAGTCCAAGCCCTGACTTCATCCTCACCTACAGTAAAAAAACTGATCAAACCCAATAGAGCATACGAAGATGTGATTACCAGATAGCGTGCTGGCTCCTGAATACCAAGAGCTTCCATAAACTCATCCGCATCCGCATCATCTAGCTGGGTTAATTCTGCTTCTAATTTTGCATTGAGTGGAAGAGCTATACTTTTTTTGTAGTTACTTCGAATACGCTGGAGATCGAACTTTTGATTCTCATCAGTATTAACAACGACCAAAATCGGCTTCATGGAAAGGAAATTGTATCCTCGAATCACCTTTTCCTCTTGCTGAGAAAGATCAATATTTGCAATAGGATTCTCTTCTTCGAGAACTGTTTTCAACCGTAATAAAAGCTCCCGCTCAGAAACACAAAGATTGCGTTCCTGACCGGAAAGCTTGCATAAATCCTTCTCTATACGTTCCAATCGCCGCTCGATAATCACAAGATCCGAAAAGATCAATTCCATCTCAACTGCAGACAGATCACGCTGAGGATCAATTGAAATCAGAGGATGAGAGACCTCATCGTCTTCAAAAGAACGTACTACATGAAGAACCGCATCAGCAGTACCAATAGCTTTCAAAAGTTCCGCAGATAACTCTTTGTTAGGATCTTCATCAGCACTTAAACCACCAACATCGACATATTGAACTTCGGCCTCTGTCGTTTTGTGCGGTTTGTAAATCCCAGCTAAAACCTCCAAACGAGAGTCCGGGACCTTTACACTAGCTAAGTTAGGTTCCAGACGCCCGGAACTAAAGACGGCCGTCTCCACCGTGCCTTTTGTCAAAGCGTTAAAAACAGTAGTCTTCCCGCTATTCGAAAGTCCTATAATTGCAATTTTCATTCTTCATTTACTCGGACCAAAAGAATATAAAAACTCCTAAAACTATTTAGATCAGAAAAGGTCTTTTGTTCTATAAAATAGAGTCCCAAAACAAATAAATATTCTCCTTACTTGCCCCTTAAGCCTTTGAGTATACGTTTACGCAAACGAAGCGAATGGGGTGAGACTTCAAGCATCTCATCCTCTCGAATAAACTCCAAAGATTGCTCAAGGCTCATTTTCCGAGCAGGGACCAAATGAGTTAATACGTCACTAGTAGATGAACGCATGTTAGTCATTTTTTTCTCTTTTGTAATGTTTACTTTCATATCTTGAGGGCGAGCATTTTCACCAACAATCATACCCTCATATACTTCTTCTCCAGGAACGACAAAAAGCTCTCCACGAGGTTGTAGATGTCCAATCGCATAGGCCGTAGCCTTACCCTTACGATCGGCAACAAGAACACCTGTTGGCCGATGAGGAATCTCTCCTTGCCACTTTTCATATCCATCAAATATATGGGTCACTATACCTGTTCCCCGAGTATCTGTTAGCAATTCGTTTCGGAATCCTAAAAGTCCTCGGGATGGAGCATGAAATTGCATTCTGACACGTCCTGTCCCATGATTAATCATTTTCATCATACGTCCCTTGCGAATACCCATTTTTTCGGTCACTACCCCGATATAAGAGTCTGGGCAATCAATGATTAACTGTTCCATAGGCTCCATCTCAACCCCATCAATTTGTCGCGTAATTACTTCGGGTCGTCCTACGCACATCTCGTACTCTTCTCTCCTCATCATTTCGATAAGAATCGCGAGTTGCAATTCACCACGACCAGAAACCCTAAAAACATCTGGAGTTTCAGTATCCTCAACTTCTATCGAAACATTGGTTAGTTGTTCCTTAAGTAATCGGTCTCTTAACTCCCTAGATGTCAGATACTTCCCTTCTCTTCCAGATAAAGGAGAATCACTAACAGTAATCACCACGGATATGGTGGGCTCATCTACTTGAACAGGTGGTAAAGGCCTAGGGTCGTCAATACTAGAAAGAGTATCTCCAATGGTAATATCGTCGGCTCCAGCAAATGCCACAATATCCCCAGCCCTGGCCTCCTGAATTTTCACCTTAGTTAAACCATCATAACCGTAGAGTTGAGAAACCTGTATTTCTGTAATAGTACCGTCTCTCCGACAAAGCGCAGCTCGTTCTTTTTCGGAAATCTGTCCATTGAATACTCGACCTATTGCCAAACGACCAACATAATCATCGTAATCAAGCGTTGTCACTAATAATTGGAGTGGAACCTTTTCATCAAACTGGGGAGCAGGCACACTAGTAAGAATTTGGTCAAAAAGGGGTACTAACGACTGATCTTTTCCGTCGGACGATGTTCGGCAAATTCCGGCTCGCGCATTCGCATAAAAAACTGGAAAATTGAGTTGTTCCTCAGTTGCATCCAGATCGATAAAAAGGTCATATATTTCATCAAGCACTTGATCCGGTCTAGCATCCGAACGGTCAATTTTGTTGATTACCACAATCTCTGGCAACCCTGCTTCCAAGGCTTTCCCCAAAACAAATCGAGTCTGTGGTAGAGGGCCTTCACTGGCATCTACCAAAAGCAGAACCCCGTCAACCATTTTGAGCGTACGTTCCACTTCTCCTCCAAAATCTGCATGACCAGGTGTATCAACGATATTAATATGTACTCCTTGGTAGAGAACCGACATATTTTTAGCCATAATCGTAATTCCCTTTTCACGTTCTAGATCAATAGAATCCATTACTCGCTCAAGAACTTGTTGATTCTCGCGAAACACCCCACTTTGCCAAAGCATAGCGTCCACCAGAGTGGTCTTGCCATGATCTACGTGCGCAATAATGGCAAGATTTCGAACATCATCTCTGCTATTTATACCCATTGATCTTGTATAACCTTTCCACCGAACAATCACTAAAATTAGCCAGCAAAGCTAGCACGAAGTTTCAACTATGGCGAGAATTTCTTGTGAAAATTCATAAGACTCCATCTGCTTTGGAAGAATCAAACATTTTCAAAGAATTTGAAAGACAATAGAATCGCCTATCTCGAGGCACGAGACTGATTCCGAGCAAGATAGACAGGAATGTAATTAAACCCTACCAATTTTTTTCGATTTTCATCCCATAAACGATAACGAAGAGATCTAAAACTCGACCACAATGTGACGTGTTTTACCTCCTGAAACATTGGATCCGCTTCATGGCATGCCTGAAGATTGTAGTTTGGGATCCGCGGGCTTAGATGATGGACATGGTGAAAACCAATATTACCACTGAACCATTGAAGAAGTTTCGGCAACTTATAGAAAGACGATCCTTCGAGCGCATGTCGGACATAATCCCACTCCTCATGGCGCTCCCAATACGTGTGTTCAAATTGATGTTGCACGTAAAACAGCCAAAAACCGACTGCACCCGTAATGACCATAATGGGTAACTGAATCATGACATACGCCTTAAACCCAATGGTAAAACTAGCCAACCCCACCAGACTCACTACGGCCACGTTAGTTTTCATCGCACTCCAACGCACACGTTTATTGTCGCCTGGGAGCCAATAGCGATAGTAGACGAGAAAGAAGTACAGTGGTATCACCCCGAAAAGAAAGAGTGGATTCCGATAGGTCCGATACCAAATTTTCTTCCAACGTGGCATTTCTAGATATTCCTGTACAGTCACGGTCCACACATCTCCATCACCCCGGCGATCAAGATCACCGGAAGTAGCATGATGCTTTCCATGCTGATGACTCCAGAAATAAAAAGGCATAAAACTTAACAAGCCCGAAAAAAATCCTACAATTTGATTAGCCTTTCTCGATTTAAAAAACGAGCCATGGCCACAATCATGGAAAATAATAAAATTTCTTACCAAAAATCCTGATGTGGGAATAGAAATTCCCAGTGTTATCCAGTAGGAAAAATCGAGACTAAGGTACATCAAATAAAGTAATGCAAGATAGGGAATGATTGTATTGCCTATTTGCCCCAAACTACGAGCAAGATTTGGAGTCTCATACTTCGAAACAACCTTGCGCCAAGAATGCCGAGCGTCTTTTGACTCTGTATCAAAATTCAATTTGTGATCATTCCCATCTTGTAAACCCACAGGTGGCGCAACATAACAGTTAGAAACCAAAATTAAAAGTCAAATTTCAGATTAAGTGTATATTTGCAATATGATAGATATAATCCTTCGAAGCTAAACACTCTGAAATGATACAAGAAAAACGACCATTGTTAGTATTGTTGATTCTGTCTACTGTTTTATTAAGTACAACTGAGTTCCGTGCTGCTGACGAATATATGCACTGTAAAGGTAAAACCACTACTGGGAAACAAGTTATAGGTGAATGTTATCTTTATAGCAGTACTTATGGTGACTTTTCGGGAAGAACCGAGGATGGGAAACAAGCAACAGGAAAGTGTTATAAATCCTCAAAGTCATCAGCTGAATTGGAGTTTGCTAGCACTGAAGACGGAGAAAAAATAACGGGAAATTGTCATCCCTAACTGATCTTAGAATGTGACGTACAGGCAATCAATAAAGAATTCATACAAAAACTTCCAAATATGGTTGAACCGTCTTCAGGGAGACAAGGAGAACAGTTTTAGTCATGATTTGGGGGTGCTTTGGATGTCTGATTTTCCTATTGTTATGTTGGACAATGGGAGCAATTTTACTAGTATTTATTGGTATGATTCCTTGGGTGGCAATAGGAATTACTTGGCTTGGTTTGTTTGCAATTACAGGTTTGAGTAAGCTCTTGTTTGCAGGCATAGAAGAAGGACGAGTCGAAGAATCAGAAATCAAAAGAAAGGAGTTATCAGATCGTGGTTGGAAACACTGATAAACTTTACACATAGCCGTGAAGAATTGGAGCCTAAGACGAATAGTTTTAGTTTGGATTCTTGTACTGGTCTGTATGGAATATCAGATCCGTGACCTCGGTGATAGCCTCTCAATTTTGGTACTCATCCTTACTCTGACAGTTCTAAGCTATATCACTATCCAATGGAAGAAAAGTCAGGAAAAAGAATAACCGAAACAATAGGAAGCAGGATTGAAGTATGGAAATTTACCTAAAAGGGGTTGTAGCTACTCTATTCATATTCCCTGTCTGTCTATTTTTAGGGTTGCTTAAAAATGCAGGCCAGGTAGTTGAAAGAATCAAAAGCATGAGCAAAGACCAATTAATTTTTCTTTGGTTCTGTGGAGGGCTCCCTGGATTTTTCTGGAAGTATTTGGTCGGCCTGACTGCACAGCCCTACATAGGATATATAGTGTACTCATGGCTAGTAGCACTTCTGTTGCTGATCCCTATCACATGGAAGTGGCTTGGCAGTCAGAACAAGGACTAAAACAACAAGACATTTAGCGTGGGAACCGCTTTTCTAACCAATTAGACAAGACTTCAATTGTTTGTTCTCTCTGATCTCCTTTACCTGCTTTGGGACCGGCGGGAAGATAACCGTGATCGGCTCCTTCAATGAGAACAAATTGTTTATCTTTACTGCCTGAAGAATCGTAATGAGCTTGAGACTCGCCAATTCGAGCACTGGGATCAGCGCTACCCAAAATTACCAACAATGGCACCGTAACTTCAGGTAAAAGCTTGGGAGTAAAAACGTTGGACGCTAATGATTCGGCGCTCAGAAAGGCTTCCGGAATAATATTTCTAGGGTGAAAATGAGCGTAGTAGTTTCTCAGATCGGGCCGGTAGTCTCCCAATCCTCCCAACACCCGATCGTTGGGATCTATGCTTAGATCAAGGTAGTAAAGATTGGCAAAGTTGCGATAAATAGTCATGTAACGTTGAAGGACGGCCCCACGTTGAATTCGTAGCTGCTCTTTCAAGGATCGATCCTTGAAACCGGGGGCTTCTAGTAGCTGCTGGTACATCTTACGCTCTGCTACCATCTCCCGAGCTTTAGCAATCAAACGATTCATTCTGGCTTTCTGCGCTATGTTAAATCGTTTTATGAAATCTTCAGAAAATTGACTGCTCTGGGGAGCAAGCCGAAAACCATTTTCTGGGTTGAAAGGATCAAGGGTGGGATCCACTGAGAGAGGGTCTTCTTCATCCACCACAGAGGGATCGATTTTGCGAGATACGGCATAACCGCGACCCACGTGAGCGGCGGAGATAATCAATCCGTCGACAGGCGGCAGATTATATTCATTCAGATTAGGGGGATCCCCAGCGGGCGTATGGCTAATCCGATGAGGGGCCCTTTTTTCTGCCTGATTTTGATAATAGGCCACTACACCTCCACCCCCACTGTGTCCTTGTAGAACAACATGACTAAAACCACGCTCTTTCTTAAGAAACCGAATGGCTTCCGCCAAATCTAGCAGAACTTCTTCCATAATCAGATGGCGGTCTTCTTTAACATAGCGAGTAGCGAAACCGAATGCCGCAAATCCCCTTTTGGCCAATGGCATACAGTGCCAGTCATTGCGCCGATCACTCTCAGGATGAATAAAAATAACAACTGTTTTAGGAGATTGATTGGCTTGACTGTACAAAACACCGTTAGGAAAACCTCCAAATCGGCGTTTAGGGCCAATTCTTTTCAGCACAATGGAGTCTTCCCGAATCTCTACCTTAGAAGAAGACTCAGAAACTCCAGTCTCAACAAAGGATGCTGAGACAAACAAAATTAAAAGACAACTCAACCAGAAACTTTTTCCAATTCTCATGAGGAGGCCCCCCCTATTTCATATTTTGGATCATTGTGGCGATAGAAATGATCTGTCCAGTTAATCGCTGAGGACACAAAAATGCAAATATTTTGTTGGCAAAAACGACGGAGTTGATTAAATTGCTTTTAGAAAAATAGAGGAGCTAGGCTTTGGTTATAAAACAAAAAACTCTACACGGATTGATTGGAGTACTTTTCGCAAGCATTTGTTGCAACGGGCAAAACACAACACAGATCCTAGAAAAAACCATAGACCGTGCCACTCAAGAAAGGCATAAGAATAATCCTTCAAAGTATCAATTCAAGGTGTTGAAAGTTAGTCACAAACTTGATGGACAGGGAAAACTTTAAAAAAGCGATGAAAAAATATACGAAAATATTCTCATAGATGGATTTCCATACGAGAAATAAAGTCAAAGGAGATAAAGATCCTGCGCGTTGGCTTCCCCCAACAGAGATTTTCATTGCGAGTATGCACAATTATGGGCAACGACCAAGAAATATTGGAGCCTAACAATGGATGACATAGAGAGGGAAACTATCAAATCAATATTGCAAGAATGTGAATAAAATCCGGGTAAGAAATTTACTTGTTTTCAGGAAGGGATGGATAGTACTGTATGGGTAACCGAGGTCTAAATCGGAAATTCCGATTAAAACCCTCTTAAAGCGCCTTCACGGAGGACTGGGAGTTTGAAAAAGGAGACCACTCAAGCCATTGTAGAAGGATTGAAGGAGGCAGGTATTAACTTCGTAGTTTATATGCCGGATTCCTTCTTCTACGATGTCATCACCACGATTGAAAAAGATCCCGATTTCGCTAGTATTTCCGTTCCGAACGAAAGTGTAGGAATGTGTCTCTGTGCAGGAGCATGGCTCGGCGGCAAAAAACCAGTCATGATCATGGAGAATACTGGTCTCTTCGTAGCAAGCAACGCTCTCACCAGGTTCCACCAGCCCTTCGACATACCCGTTCTCATGTTGATCAGTTATCGTGGAGACGCCGGAGATGGATGGTGGATGATAATTGATATAGGCCACGCCTTTGAGCCAGCATTGAAAAGTTTTGGAATTACATATGAACTCGTAGACAACCCCGAGAAAGCAAAGAAAGCCATTCAACTACTTCAAACATCTGCGGAAGTTTCACTAGAACTTCAAGCCGTAGTATTCAGGAAAGAAGGCCAATGGTAACAAGATTCACAATGCTCGAACACTTAGCAAAGCACGTCACCAATGAGCTCGTGCTAACCAACCTCAAAGGTACCGCTCATGAATGGCATTACCTTCACCCGGAAGACTCTAACTTGCTCTATCTCGGTCTAGGCATGCCTACTCCTGCAGCCTTAGGCCTTGCTATGGCACTCCCTCATAGAAGAGTTATCTCTCTCGATGGAGATGGCAGCATACTTTTAGATATGGCATCCATCCCCACCGTAGGCCAAGCACAGCCCAAAAACCTGACCGTCATAGTTTTCGATAACGAGTGCTATGAAAGTAATGGGGCCCTCCCGACTCCTACCGCAAACCAAACCGATTTAACCGGTATCGCCAAAGCCTGTGGCATCCCCAAAGCAATTACTGCATCTAGCGCAGAGGAATTCGACAAAACTACAAAAACTGCTTTGACCACTGACGGCCCCCACTTCATAACCGCCAAAGTCAAGAAAGGCACTAAAAATGTTCCCATCAGCATGACCTACGGAAAATACAATAAATACGTTTTTGTCAAACACATCGAAAAGACCGAGGGAGTCCAAATTTTAAGCTCCATAAAAGCGACAGGCACCGGCTACACACCTAACAAAGAATACTTCAAAGACTAAAAAAAGTGCATAAAATGCTAGATATACTTAAATCTAGCCAGATAAGAACTCTAGGACTTCCTGCAACGACAATTTTGTTGCTGATTCTTCTGGCAGCCGGATATGTCACAAGTTGCAGTGACAATACAAAAAACTCCCTTGACCCACGAGTGAGGGTTTCTCTAACCCGGCCCACCCAACCTTCACAATTGACTTCTTTGTTCGGACCGATCCATTACGGCCACGAATTTGGCTTGGATTTCAGAAAGGAAGATTTTCTAATCTTCCAGTCCCACGCCATCGCCACTCAGAGCGTACTGGCCAATCAGACCGCCATCTTGGGAGGCTCATTAGTCGCCCATCTACTGATCCGGGAAAGAGGACAGGACTTTAAAATTTTTTGCTCCCAAACAAACCTAGATGACTTCGTAGCGGTGGGACGAAACGGAGTGACTAAACTAGAGCAATTCTTCGATCCCAATGTCCGGGTTGGAATCGACAGCGCCGGCGGAGCTGGAGAAATCATTCTTAACGCCATGTTCCAAGCCGCTGGCATAAAAAAGAGGTTAACTGACATTCCCCATACCCGCCTCATTGAATCCTCTGGCCTCCGCACCTCGGTTTTCGTAGCCAACGACATAGATGCCACCGTGATTCATCTCACCCAGTTTAATCAGGCGGCACGCGAAATTCCCGATGCTGCTATTATCTCTACACTTTTCGAGGACGTTCCCATTTTTATAAAAGAAGTCTTTGCCGCTCGGACCATCTGGCTAGAAGAAAACCAAGAGTTGGCTGCTGCTTTCTGCGCCTCGGTTATCAAGGCCTCTCGGGAACTTCCTAAGGACTTCGACCTCTTCGTCCAAGGCGTCAACGAATTCGTGGGGGAACCCCCAAACGAAGATCTTCTGAAAGAAATTTTTGATCTATTGGGCCAGTACAATTTCTGGCCAATTAACGGGGGACTAGCTCCTGAGGCCATCACCATGATGGCCGAACTAGCAGTGGATGGAGGCACCTTAAAAGAAGTACCAAATCCTGAAGTTGCAGTAGATCGTCGTCCATTAGAGAGAGCCCTGGAGTTATTGGGTGGACGGGTGGATCATAGCAGAAAATTGAAGGAATAAAAAAACGTATATTTTTTTGAGCTAGCGCCTTATGTTAACTTCTGTTAATTACGCTATGCTCAGTTAATATTGGTCAACTGTGGTAGTAGAACTATAGTAACAACTTAATTACTTTTAACTTAAAGTCTCTCTTGATGAACCAGACAACAACAAAATTTAGCAGAACAATACTCCTTTTCTTTTTCCTTTACTGCTTTTTTCTTAGTCTAGACCTTATAGGACTGTCGTTTAAACTGTTTGGCAAAGAGTTTGCTCAAACACTAATTGAAACAACCACCAATCCCTTCGTGGGACTTTTGATTGGGATATTAGCTACTACTCTAGTTCAAAGTTCTTCGACATCCACTTCAATGACAGTAGGCCTGGTTGCCGCAGACGCTCTAACAATAGAGGGGGCAATTCCTATTATTATGGGGGCGAATATTGGTACCACAGTAACAAACACTTTGGTCTCTCTGGCACATGTCACACGTCCAGAGGAATTTCGACGAGCCTTCTCTGGTGCCACTGTCCACGATTTCTTCAATTGGTTAGCCGTGATCATATTATTGCCTTTGGAGATCCAGACCGGATATTTGGCAAAGAGTGCGAGATATTTGGAAGGTCTGGTGGAAGGAGTTGGGGGAATTCAACTACTAAACCCGGTAAAAGAAATTGTACGGCCGGTAGCTATAGAACTAAGCAGTCTTTTAGGAGAGTCGGGAACAATAATTTTATTGGCCGGGATTGCTTTCCTGTTTTTGTCACTTAGGTACATGGTTAAATTGTTGGGCATCTTACTTTCTTCTAAAGCCGAGGAAGTTCTTCACCAGACATTGTTTAGATCTCCAGTGGCAACTGTTTCAGCAGGAATAGCTATTACGGTCATGGTGCAGAGTAGTTCCATCACAACATCGGTAATGGTTCCCCTAATGGGGGCTGGCATCGTGACCCTAGAACAAGCTTTCCCGTTCGTTATAGGGGCAAATATTGGAACTACTGTCACTGCCATGTTGGCAGCTCTAGTGCTAGGAAATGCTGCTGCTGTTAGTGTGGCCTTTGCCCATCTTATTTTCAATTTGACCGGGTCTGTTATCATTTATGGCATACCGCCTATTAGGGCCATACCATTGGCAATGGCACGTTGGATGGGAAATGTTGCCGCTCGAAATCGGGCACTTGCTATTTTTTATGTTGTGCTTGCCTTTTTAGGATTGCCTTGCTTGTTCCTTTTCTTGCTTGGTGGTTTAGGGCAATAATGTTCAAGAGGAGGTGGGATGTTTAAACGACTTTTTAAACCCGGAACTCAATCTAGTTTAATTGATGCTGCTTTTTCAGATGTTTCCTCCATGTTAGCTCAGTCAGAGAACATGTTCGATCTTGCAATCAAAGCGTTGTTGGACAATCAGCCTATTACTAAGGCTGATCTGGCTCGAATGGATGACGTAGTTGATGAGGGAGAAAGAATGGTGCGCAGAACCATTCTTTATCATCTTTCTGTAAATCCTAAGCAAGATTTGGTTGCCAGTCTTGTTCTGACAAGTATGGTTCATGATGCCGAGCGAGTAGGTGATTTTGCTGGTGCTTTAGGACATTTGGTTGGACTTGCTGAGGGTCCACGGGAAGGAGCTTATAGGGATGATTTGAGGAAAATGGTAAATGAAATTCGTCCCATGTTTCAATTGTGCGAACAGTCTTTTCGTGAAGACGACCCAAAAAAGAGCAGGAAAGTAATTAAGGCACATGGTTTGATTAGAAAAAAGCTTACTGCCTTTAGACGTCGAGTTGCCAAGAGTGACCTCACTGCAGACATGGCAGTTGTCTATGCTGGAGCCTCTCACCTACTTTTCCGTACTAGCTCACATCTTTGCAATATTGCTTCAACAGTCGTTCACCCCTACGATAAAAAACCTAGCAAAGACGAAACTTTTAAACAATTCTAAATTTGCAATCTAACAAAGTATTGTCAAATCCAGAACCTGCTTTTTATCCTAATCAGCAAGAGCTATGAAACGAATCCCTAATGAAAAAGAAAGCTTTAAATAATGATTAAAGAAACCATTCTCAAAACATATTCCACTGCCGCAAAACAAGTAGAAGAAAAACTGTGTTGTGGCGTTGATTATCGAAAAGAACTCACTTCGGAAGAATTAGACCACTTGCCATCTGATGTTTTGGATCGAAATTATGGATGCGGCGTTCCAGCCGGGTTAAAAAACTTAGAACTCGGCCAACAAGTTCTCGATCTAGGACCAGGTATCGGAAGAGATTGCTTCATTGCCTCCCGCAAAGTTGGGTCTGAGGGACAAGTTTTTGGATTAGATATGAATGACAACATGATCCGCCAAGCAGAACACTATAAATCACAGATAGTAGCCCACTTGGGATACAATAACATTCACTTCCTAAAAGGTCAGTTCGATATTCAAATCCCTTTGGCAAATGAAAGTATCGATGTCATTATTTCTAACTGTGTCAATAATTTAGCCCAAGACAAGAGTAAAGGTTATAGTGAAATATTTCGGGTCTTGAAATTCGGAAGCCAGTTATCTTTTTCAGATATAGTATCCGATAAATTAATCCCTGAAATCCTCCAGAAAAATGAAACAGCTTGGGCGGACTGTATCTCCGGCGTACTATCCTTTCAAAACTTGTATCAAATGCTTAAAGAAGCTGGATTCTATGGCATCACTCTGAAAACTGATTATCTCTGGAAATCTGGAATTCAAATCATAGAGGACTATTTCCATTCTTATCAGTTATCGGAAAAACACATCAAACAGCTAAAACAAGTCCGCCTCTACTCTGTGGCTATTGAGGCCTTTAAGCCTGCCATTAATGTAACTGAAGAATGCCATTGGAAAGGGCACCAAGCCCTTTTTCGCGGGCCCGGCCTATCTTTACAGATAGATGATGATCCCGAACACATTTTTAAAGCGGGAGAGTTAAAAGAAGTTTGTGAAAAAACAGCCACTATTTTGAGACTAGAACCCTTTAATCGTCAATTCACCGTCTTCGAACCTCAAGCTGAAGTGGAATCTAGACCATGTTTACCGAAAGATAACTGTTGCTAACACCAAGACCACGGGATGAAAACATCGACTTGGGAAAATTTAAGGATAAGGTGAAAGATAAAGAATGAAACTTTCTGGTCGCAGGAGATTTCTGAGAAAAGGTGTGGCTCTGGCCGGTTCAGCTGTCGGGGTAATTCATTCGGCAAATGGCCAAATAATTGGGCCGGAACTGCGCCCAAATGAGCTGTATGATTATGGTATACGCTCACGTTTTGTTACCTCAAAACGTATTGGCACTAATGATTTCCATGGTAGAGATATAAGGCCAGGAGTCCCTCGAGACTGGGGCTTTAGGACTCCACTTCAAGATTCAATTGGAGTTGTTACACCAAATTCACTTCATTTTGTTATTAACCACGGGTACGATTCTCCAGATATTGATCCTCAAAAACATCGTCTTTTGATTCACGGTCTAGTAGAGCGTCCGATCATTTTCACACTAGAGGAACTACAACGGTTGCCTTCCGTATCTCGAATTCACTTTATCGAATGCCGTGGAAACAGCACTCCATCAGGAGTTGGTTATGAGCCTGGACTGATCCGGACTATGCCCTCTGCAAACGTTCAACAGACTCACGGTTTCACTAGTTGCAGTGAATGGACTGGAGTACCGCTATCCTTACTACTTGACCAGGCAGGTGTAAAGCCGAAGGGAATATGGATTATTGCAGAAGGGGCAGAGAGGGGAATGGTTACAAAGAGCATCCCAATTGAGAAGGCTATGGATGATGTGTTGGTAGTTTATGGCCAAAATGGAGAACCCATACGCCCTGAACAGGGTTATCCTCTAAGGTTGTTGGTGCCTGGTTGGGAAGGAATAAACAGTGTGAAGTGGTTGCGAAGAATTAAGGTTACCCACCAGCCTACTATGAGCATGTTGGAAATAACCGACTACACCAATCTACGCTCAGACGGTAAATCTCATTGGTTCAATTTCGAGATGGGGCCAAAATCGGTTATTACCCGTCCTTCCGGCGGACAGCAATTATCTGGACCAGGATTCCATGAAATTACAGGTCTAGCATGGTCTGGAGGGGGTAGTATTCAAATGGTAGAAGTTTCCACTGATAATGGAAGAAC